>Ga0210056_1000099_pt1 | contig 57738 bp, 54 predicted proteins | sample CryGeyCG2014_080_2_FD_183965 | JGI IMG/M metagenome (GOLD analysis project Ga0210056, IMG submission 183965) | Groundwater microbial communities from aquifer - Crystal Geyser CG07_land_8/20/14_0.80 (SPAdes) (version 2) | ecosystem: Environmental > Aquatic > Deep subsurface > Groundwater | place...
CGGTGGGAAACACCGAAGCTTACAGCCACAAAAAACCCCGCCGCGCGGTCGAGTATTATTACCGGAAAAAAAGCTATTTGCTGGTTGAAGTCAATGGAAATGAAATCACGACAAACCTGTATTCCCCGAAAGGCGCTTTACTCAACACATTTTCCTTCGCAAAATAAATTAAATTGACATGAAAAAAATTATTTTCACGTTTTGCGCCGCTTTCGTTTCGATTGTACTTTTCCTGCCTCACCCGTCCCAAGCCGTCACTTTCGCCTTGATGGGCGACACCAAGGATTTCCTCGCCGGAAGCGGAGCAATGGAGAGCGCCGTCAAAAAAATCAAAAAGAAAAAGCCCCGGGCCGTGATAGTTTTGGGAGATCTTATCAATGATTGCGCGGATGATTCGACTTGCCGTAATTACTGGAACAGCTGGAAATCGGCCGCCGCGCCCGTTCTCAAAAAAACCTATCCGGTAATGGGAAACCACGACCGGGTGAATGTCTCGGGCGAAGCCGCCGACTCGCTTTGGCAGGAAGTTTTTAATCTTCCCGCGAACGGTCCGCAGGGATTCAGCGAGCTGGCCTATTCCTTCAACAAGGGAAATTCTCATTTCATCGTCCTCAACAGCTCAAAACCGATCAATAATCTGATAAACTCGGTTCAGCGCGACTGGCTTGAGCAGGACCTCGCTCTTAACCGGAAGAAAAAACATAAATTCATTTTCTTTCACGCGCCGGCTTATCCGGCGAGCCTCCACATCGGCTCGAGTCTGGACGCCTACCCAACCGAGCGCGACGCGCTTTGGGAAATTCTCGACCGCCACAAAGTGAGCGCCGTTTTCGTCGGCCACGAGCATTTTTTCAACCGGAGATTGATAAACTCTTCTGTTTATTCCGGCGCCGCCAACTCAATCTATCAGTTCACGGTGGGAAGAACCGATGTCACGGAAAGTTATCCCGTGCCCCAATCCGGAATGAGCGAATATTATTCGTTGGAAAAAAGTTTCGCGATCGTGAACGCCAAGAAAAAAAGCGTGAAGATTGATTTATATTCGACCAGCGGAAATCTTCTGCATTCTTTCCGGTATAAGAAATAACTTAGACATCGAATGTCTAAGTGGATGGAAACTTGCTAAATTCCTTTAAATTATGGAAAATAATAACAGGAGACTTTTTTAGATAAACAAACACCCCGAGGAGGAACCTACGATGAAAGAGGAAACTATTCTTTTCACCAAAACTATCCGGATCAACGGCACCCCCTTCTTGAACCCTTGTAAGTCTATGGAGGACCTGGAAGCATGGCTCAAGGCGACGAAGGAGTATTTCTCGGCTATCATCTGGAGAGTTGAGGAATGGAGGGGAGAAAAGCAACTTTGTATTACGGGTACCATTTAGGGAAACTCCCAACAACCAGTAAAAATGCCGTGACCCTTTGAGGCCACGGCATCGTTTTTTAATTCATTTCTATTCCAATACTGCCTTTATTCTTCTCACTCCGGCGGAACTGGCCTCCTCTTTTACTATCCGAAATTTTCCGAGTTCTCCCGTCGCGTTCGCGTGCGGGCCGCCGCAGATTTCGCGGGAGAAGTCAAGAACTGAATACACTTTCACTTTATCGCCATACTTCTCCCCGAAAACTCCCAGCGCGCCCGCTTTTTGGGCGTCATCGAGCGTCATTTCCTCGCATTTGACGGGAATATCTTTTGAAATCGCTTCGTTGACCAATTCTTCGACCTTCTGAATTTCTTCCGGCGTCATTTTTTTGTCGTGCGAAAAATCAAGCCGCAGCCGTTCGCCGGTGATATTTGAGCCTTTTTGAATAACGTGATTACCCAAAACTTGGCGCAAAGCCGCGAGTAATAAATGAGTGGCAGTATGCAATTTCGCCGCCTTTTCGCCCGCGTCGGCCAATCCCCCTTTGAACATCCCTGCGCTGACCGTCCGCGAAAGTTCCTGATGTTTCTTGAATTCCTCGTGATAATTTTCTTCGTCAACAGAAATATTGTGCTCCGCGGCGATTTCTTTTGTGAGCTCCAGCGGAAATCCATAGGTTGAAAAAAGATAAAATGCCCTTTCGCCGGAAATTTTTTCCTCTTTTCGGCTTTCGGCGATGATTTCCTTGATTTTTTTGAGACCTTTTTCGAGCGTCGTCCGAAATCTCACTTCTTCCTGTGTCAATTCTTCAGTTATTTTATTTTTCTCCCGCTCGAGCTCCGGATAAACGTCTTTGTATATATCAGCTACAACTTCCGCGATTCTCGACGTGAAATTATCCTCAATTCCCAGAATTTTTCCCTGCCGAATCGCCCGCCGGATTAAGCGGCGCAAAACATATCCGCGTTCGACGTTGGAAGGCTCGACGCCGTCGGCAACCGCAAAAGAAGCCGACTTCAGGTGATCAGCAATAATTCTCATTGGCCTTTGATTTTCTTCATCGCCGTATTTTTTTCCCGACAATTCCTCAATTTTCCTGACAATGGGATGAAAAATTTCTGTATCAAAGATATCGTCCTTGCCATTCATCACAACCATTGTCCGCTCCAAGCCCATGCCCGTATCCACATTCTGCTGTTTCATTCTTTCAAAAGTCGCATCAGCTTTTTTGTTAAATTCCATAAAAACATCATTCCAAATTTCCAGTAGCCGGTTATTTTTGACTAAATTTTCAAAATTCCCATTAAGTGCTCCTTTTTCAGGAGAAACATCATAAAACATTTCTGTACAAGGTCCGCAAGGACCGGTTTCGCCGGCGGGCCCCCACCAGTTGTCATCAGCTCCTAGGGGAATAATTCTTTTCTTATCATTAACTATCTTGTCTTCATCCGTTACTCCCACTTCGACTCCGGCCTTCGTAAACTGATCCTGCCAAATCCGAACGGACTCCTCGTCGCGCGGCGCGTTTTCATCGCCTTCAAAAACCGTCACATATATTCTTCGCGGATCAAGTCCCAGCCACTTCTCCGAAGTCAGAAATTCGAAGCTCCACTCGATTGCCTCGCACTTGAAATAATCCCCGAGCGACCAGTTTCCCAGCATTTCAAAAAAAGTATTGTGGCAATTATCGCCTACATCGTCTATGTCAACCGTGCGGATGCATTTTTGAACATTAGCCAGCCGTTTTCCTTTCGGATGCTTTTCGCCCATTAAAAACGGCACCAGGGGATGCATTCCGGCCGTCGTGAAAAGCACCGTCGGGTCGTTTTCCGGCACCAGCGGCGCCGACGGAATAATGGCGTGCCCTTTTTTCTTGAAAAAATCGAGGTATTTTTGACGTAATTCTTTCGCAGTCATAGTTTGGTAGATAGTATTTGGTATTTGGTATTTGGTATTTTATTATAGCCCGTGATTATAAAAATAACTTAATATCAGAAAAATGTAAAGAAAAACTCCAGCCAAAGCCGGGGGTAAAAGGGCGGTCCGTATGAGCCCAGGTTGTAAAAAATTACGGCTTAATTTTTCTCGCCAGTTCGTGGGCACGAAATGGCTTCTCCAGAAATTCGAACCCGCATAGAGAGGCTCTTTCCGGCATGAGGTCATCAGCCATTCCGCAGACAATGATAATTTGCCGAATGTCCGGATTGGCTTCTTTGGCCCGTCTGGCCATCTGCAGGCCAGCTATCTCGGGCATATCGTGGTCCGTGAGCAGTACATCCAGCCGGCCACATGCCCCCAGATACCCTAATGCCTCAATGGGATTTTGGAACAAAGTGGTTTGGTAGCCAAGTTTATCCAAAAGTCGGCAGCTAACTTGGCCGACAGCCTCTACGTCATCCACAACAACAGCCGTTGGTTTAGGTTTCATCTCCTAATCCTCCCGAGTCTATTTTAGAACCTTCAGTTTCTTCTTGAGGCTATGGGTTTCCTCCTCCAAAAGCCTCACGTTATCCTGAATTTTTTTGAGTTTTTTGTCAAGCGCGTCGCGGTCAACACGGATGCGCTCCTCTTCTTTCTTGAGCCTTCGCTGGTCAGCTTCCAGATCCTGCTTTTCGCGAAGCAGTTTTTTGAGATCCGAATCGGCAATCACGATTTGTCTTTCAAGTTCGGCCCGTTTTTTGCGAATATCTGAAGGATCAACTGCCTGCGAATTCTCATCGCTTATGTTTTGATTGTAGTCGTCGAGTAGAGACATACGCTTAAAAATTTAAGTAATACTATTTTGTCATCCCGAGCGGAGTCTCGACGAATAGTCGAGACGTAGCCGAGGGATCCGCGTCCGTACGCAATAGCTAGCCATTTGCTTATGCACGTAGATTCCTCCACTTCCCCTTCGACTCGCTCTGCTCGCTCAGGGTCCGCTCGGAATGACAAGGTAGAAATTAAATTATCACTCCTCCTCCCAATACCTCGCCATTCTTATAAAACACCGCCGCTTGCCCCGGCGTTACGGCTCGCAAAAATCTTTCACTTCTCACTTCCAACTTTTCACCTCTTACTTTTCTAATTATAGCAGAAAACTTTTCGGCGCGGTAGCGGATCCGAATTTTGGCGCGCAACGGAAATTTGACTTTCTGATTTACCCAATTTACCTGATTAACCCAAAATTTATCTGTGAACAATTTTTTCGGATCATCTGTCACGACCAATTCATTTTTTAGGACATTTTTTCCAATTACCCAATACGGCCCCGTTCCCCCGATTTCGATTCCTTTTCGCTGGCCAATGGTATAAAACGGCAAACCCTTGTGTTTTCCCAAAATATTTCCCCCGATTTCCCTGATTTCCCCTATCTTACTTTTGATATTTTTCTTCAGAAAATCACCAATAGAATTTTCCGCAACAAAACAGATATCCTGCGACTCGTTTTCGGCAACCGGCAGTTTCATTTTTTTCGCGATTTTTTTCACTTCCGATTTTCTATAATCTCCGAGGGGAAAAATAATTTTCGCCAAATCTTTTTGCGTGAGGCGATAGAGAAAATAAGATTGGTCTTTGTTTTTGTCTTTGGCTTCTAATAATTTAGTATTTGAAAATTTAGAAATTTTAGAATTGTTTGAAAATTGAAAATTGAAAATTGAAAATTCCCGCCCGAGGCGGGCATAGTGTCCCGTCGCTACATAATCCGCCTTATACTTTTTCATTAAATCAAACAACACTTGAAATTTCATTTCCTTATTGCACGCCACGCACGGATTTGGCGTCAGACCTTTTTTGTACGAAGCGATAAAATAATCAATTACCCGCTTTTTGAATTCTTTTCGCGCATCGATGATTTTCAGCGAAATTCCAAGTTTTTTCGATATTTTTTTCGCTTGAAAACTTGATGTCCTGGAGCTAAAGAAACGAAAAAAAACTCCAGCGACTTCGAATCCCTGTTTCTTAAGCAATGCCGCCGCCACCGCCGAATCCACCCCGCCGGAAAGGGCAATAATGACTTTTTTATAATCTTTCATATAAAAAATGAGTCCGATAGGCCTTATCGGACTTACCGATAATTATTTTTTATTTTCCAGACTTTCTTTGATTAGCTCTCTCACTTCGTCCAAATTGACTTTCTTTTTCGGTCGTTCGCTTTTTTCCCGCCGGAAGGGTTTCGGCGGCATCCTCACTGCCTCGCGAAGAGTTATTGTTTTCTGCGGATGAATATTTTCCCTGCCAGCTGTTCTTTTCTCGTCCCCGACCTTATTGCCTCTTACCTGCTGAACCCGGGCCTGCTGGCGCTGATAGTCTTTGAGGCAGTCTTTGCAAAAAGTAGGCCGTGAGCCGTCAGGCTTGAAAGGCACTTCGATGTCCGCGTCACAGGTAGCGCATTTTGCGGAATACATTTTCCGATCGCCAGCTGTTGAAGCAGGATGACTGCTTTTTATCGGCTTTCCTGCCGCTCTGATTGTTTTCGCGTTTTTCATAGTTTCAACTTTATCTCTCCTGATTCCCGCCGTGCTTCTGTCAGTTTCCAGATCTTTTTCCGTCACCATTCCGCTCCAGCGGGCAATTTTTTCCTCGACAATCTCCCTTTGAGTCCCGTACCGTTCCCGCGTTATCCGGATCACCTTTTCGGCACTTGTTTCCGTCTTGGAAAGATCGGCTGGCGGAAGAGTTTCGGCCGAGAAAGCGTTTCCGGCAATTCCGTCTATCATCAGCTTGATATAGATATTATAGCTGGGAAGATTGACCAGGTCCTGCGCCATAAAGACCGGCTCAAACTCTTTTTCCAGAAATTCCGCGTCCTCGGCTCCGACCCGAAAAAGACAAATTGTTCCCACGTTTCCGAAAACGGCATCGCGCACCCGCGTCGAAGTGTCGGTGATAAGCTGGCCGATATATTGATGAGCCAGTATCAGATCGAGGTGATATTTCCGGGCTTCGGAAAGAATATTGGCGAAAGAATCAGTCGCGAAATTTTGGAACTCATCGACATAGAGATAAAAATCCCGCCTTTGGTCTTCCGGAACATCCACCCGGGCCATGGCCGCGAGCTGGATCTTTGTTATCATCATCGCCCCGAGAAGCGCGCTGTTATCTTCGCCGATCCTCCCTTTAGAAAGATTCATAACCAGTATTTTTCCTTCATCCATAAGATCCCGGATATTAAAGGCCGATTTTGTCTGCCCGACGATATTCCTGATGAGAGCGCTCGAGAGAAACTGGCCAACCTTGTTTTGAATCGGAGAAATAACTTCCTGAAGAACTCTCTCGTTCCATTTGGTGAACTCATCCACCCAGAAGGATTTCACCACCGGATCAGTGATTTTATCCACTACCCTGTCGCGGTAATTCTTGTCCACTAAAATTCTTGTTACTCCCAGCAGGGTGCTTCCCGGATACTCCAAAAGGCCAAGGATCGCGTTTCTAAGAATATATTCCAGGCGCGGCCCCCAGGAATCAGCCCAGATTTTCTTGAATACTCCCACCAGGCCTGAAGCAATAAGGTGCCGGTATTCCGTGTTTACTTTTTCCATGACATTAAAGGCAATCGGGTATTCCTGGTCGGCCGGATTAAAATAAATGACGTCGTTGATCCGGCTTGAGGAAATGGCTTTGAGAACCGTTTCCGCGAATTCTCCATGCGGGTCAATCACGGCCACTCCCCGGCCGGCCTGAATGTCCTGAATGGCCATATTCTGGATCATGGTCGTCTTTCCGGTTCCGGTTTTTCCGATCACGTAAAAATGCCTTCGGCGATCATCTTCCTTGATCCCGAAAACCCGTTCCTGTCCGCGGAAATTTGTTTTGGCAAAGGTTGTTATTTCTGACATGGTTTTACTCTCAACTCTCAACATTCAATGTTAGGAAAACCCTAACATTGAATGTTGGAATCTCATTCCACTGGCAAATTGAGCGGCGCGCCGCTTTTTTTAGCTTCGATCCGGGCAATTGACGGCGACATCGCCGACATATCCGGCAAATGCCAGATTGTCGCCAGTTCCTCCGTGTTCAAAAACATATTCGGTCCGTCGTTGTCGCGGGTGATATAGCGCCGGAAAATTTTTCTCTGCGCCCATGTTATACGATATTTCCTGAACCAGTAATTGGCATAAGTTTTTGTTTCATTGTCTTTGGTGAGCGTATTTAGATTGAGATCGTTGAACTGGTGAGTGAAGCCGTCCACCGCCTGATAAAAAACTTTTCTGAACGTATCGCGGGGAGCGACATAAACAAGCCTCAATTTCGTTTTGAAAGCCTTTTTATTGAGACTCTCTTCCACTGCCTGCAAAATATCCTTTTCCACCGGCGTAAGCCTGAATTGCAGGGGCTGTTCCTCTTTTTTTTTCTCCTCTTCTTTCTCCGGAACAAGACCAAAGATATTCTGTACTGAAGATACCAGCACATCAATTGCCTCGCTGAAAAATCTCACGACCGCGGCGGATTCTTTTTTTATTTCGCGGCCGGCAAGCTTTGCCGCCACTTTTTGGACAGCCGGCATCCACTCATTATCTTTTATGGGTCTTACGAGAATCTGCAGCCAGATTTGATGACCCGGGGGAAGAGAAACGATAGCATCAGCCAAGGGGGCCAGTGGCTCAATCATCCCCTTCGTTACCTCCTCCTGGAATTTGTGATAGGTGCGGATGGGATAGGCGTCATCTCTTGAAAACTTATAGTCCGTTCCCCACAGATTCCATTTCGGATTCGGCATATTGGCAGGCACGGTGCTGATATAATCCTCCGCCTCTTCAATCTCGGCTTCCGGATACTGGGAGTATATCGCCGCTTCCACCAGATTGCGGTATCTGCTTTCCGTTCGGATATAAAAATGCATTTCGCCGTTCACGCCTCGGATCTCAAAAGCGAAAATCGACTGAAAAATCCGGCCCTTAAAGTACATATCAAAATAGCTCGGGGTGGACCAGATGCCGTGAAGCATCATGAAAATCTGCTCCATTGTTTTGGGGCTCCTTTCAATGTTCCGGGGAGGCTTGATTTCAAGAAGGGTCCATTTCAGAGTCTTGTTATATTCTATCCAGACATACCGCCAGTAGAGCTCTTTAAAAAGCCAAAACAAAACAATCGGGCACGCAAACCACCAAGTGGCGGAAACAGCTTGCCCGATTGTTTGAAAATATTCTTTGAGAAATAGTATGAAGTCCATACGAGTTGTTAAGTTTTGTTTTATAAACCTATCTACGAATTACGAATCTTATACTAATATACGAATTCGTATATCCGAATAAAATTTGTAATTCGTAAACCTGCTTGAAACTATCTTAATCCGTACCCGTCCGCTTTTTTCGAAAAAGTATTTTTATCAGCCAGATTCACCGCGATTGTCGCTTTTTTCACTTTTCTTTTCCCGAGAACTCCGCTTATGATATTTTCTTTTGACAGGAATCCTCCGGCGGATTTCAGGAGCGAAACAATTACGTCTTTTACCGTGCCTTCCTCATATCCCCACTCGCGAAGAGCGTACGTGCCCCGCCCGACCAAGACAAATCTTTTGTCGCGAATGAGTTCGTTGTGCACGGTTTGAGAATGCACTTTCTTTCGGCTCAACCCGAAATTTTCTATGAGACGCGAAATTTCCCGGAAATGAAGAGGCTTTTTCTGGTTGAGCAGAACGAGCGTCGCTTTTTCCCGCACTCCCCGCGGCCGCACCAGGGGCCACTTTGCTTTGCCCCAGTTTCCGAAAACATTTTTATCGAATTTTTTCGAAACTTCCAAAAAGTTGAGAACCTGCCCCGGCGCAATATCCGGATTCTTTTTGAGCAGTTCCGTATATTCCAGTTTTTTCACCAGATCCTCGCCGGAATGCAATTTTTTGTTATCTTCAAAAAATCTTTCAACAACATCAACTACCTCCTGAAACTTCTTCGAGTTGAAGTTTTTATCCGCCCAGGAATCGTGCAGTTCTCTATTGCCTTTCACTTTCTTGAGGCCGGCCACCGGAAAAACAAGTTCGATAAGCTGATTTTTCTCCTTGTCTCCGTTTTCTTTGGCGTTCTCCGGATGCTGGCTTGCAACTTCTCTGACAAGGGTGTCGGCCCTCACGATTCCGCCTTTTGCGGCAACAATCTCGTTTATAAGAGATATTGTGGCGTTTGCTTCGAGGCCCTTTTGGGATTTTTGAAGATTATCCAGGGCACCAGATTCAATCTGCCGAACTCTCTCCCGGGTAATCCCCAGCGTCTTTCCAATCGCTTCCAGAGTCTGCGGCTTTCCGCCGGAAATACCAAAGCGGCTGGAAATGACCAGTTTTTGCTTGGCGCTCAAAGGCGCAAGAAGCGCTCCAATCATCAAGCGGACACTATCCGATTTCACCGGAATTTTTTGAATAACCTCTGTTTTTCCCCTTAAATTTACCATATTTCTTATAACCTGCATTTTAGCTTGCTTATTAGTCATATTAGCTCAAATTAGCTTGATATACAACCATAATACAGGGTTGTCAGACTGTCAAGAGTTTTGGGTAAATTCAGGGATTTTGAAAGAACAAGGAATAATCTCAAATTTCAAAGCTCAAATTTCAAATCAAATTCAAATGTCTAAATTTCGAAATTTTAAACTTTGGATTTAGGGCTTGATTTGAAATTTGATATTTTTCACTTGGAATTTACGCTATATTTCCACCAATCCACCATCAGGGCAGACGCAACAAAAATCGAAGAATAAGTCCCGAAAGTTATTCCAATGAGAAGCGCCAGGGTGAAATTTTTGATCGTCTCTCCGCCGAAGATAAAAATCGCCAGAAGGGTAATAATGACCGTGAGAGACGTGTTTATTGAACGAGCCATTGTCTCATTGAGACTGCGATTGACCGTCTCTTCGAATTCTTCTTTTGAGCCTCCCCGCATAAGATTTTCCCGCGTCCGGTCATAAACGACAATCGTGTCGTGAACGGAAAAACCCAAAATGGTAAGGAGCGCGGCGATGAAAGAAGTGTCAACTTCAATATTCAAGAAATGCCCAAGAACGGAAAATATTCCAACGGTTATCAAAACATCATGAACGAGCGCGATGACCGCTCCAACGCCGTATTTCCATGACCCAACCGGCCGGGAAACCTGCCGGAAGGCATAGGCGATGTAGAGAGCAATCCCAACCACGGCAATTCCCAAAGCCCAAAAAGCTTTTTTCTTCAGCTCCGAAGAAATCGAGGGGCCGATATAATCGAGGCGGGTGTTTTTAATTTCGGGAAATTTCTCCCGCATTTTCGCAAGAACGGCTTTGTTTTTTCCGTCGTCGGAATTTCCGTAGCGAATGAGAAAGGAATTACTTTGCGTCGGAGTAATAACTGCATCCTCGATTCCAACTTCTTTTAATGCACCCTTTACCTCATCAATTTGCCAGCCAGAGGCTGGTCCGCCTTTGGCGGAAAATTCTGCCAGTGTTCCTCCCGTGAAATCCAGTCCGTATTTCAGTCCCCAAGCGGAAAGAGCGATGACGCTTAAAAGCACCAATGCGCCGGAGAAGACATAGAAATATTTGCGTTTGTTTATAATTTTATACATACGATATAACGTGAGCGGAAAATTATGATTTTCCGCGATTCTAATGTGACTCGTCCTCAATTATTTTTTCCTTAGCAATGATCAATTCTTTGCGTCCCTCCACCCATTCCCCCACGACCGCCGAAAGAATAGTCCGAACGAGAACAATTGCCGTGAACATCGAAACAAGAACTCCAATAAGGAGTGTCACCGCGAATCCTTTCACAAACCCCGTCCCGAACCAAATCAAAATGAGCGAAGTGATCATCGTTGAGATATTACTGTCGCGGATGCTCGGCCAGGCCCGGTGAAAACCTTCGTCAATCGCGCCGGCAAGACTCCTGCCTTTTCTGATTTCTTCTTTCGTCCGCTCAAATATCAAAATATTGGCATCCACCGCCATTCCGACGGAAAGAATAAATCCGGCAATCCCGGCCAGCGTCAAGGTGATTGACCAGGGCGTTCCGGCGGATATCTTGAATAAAGCCACCATAATTGATGTGTAAATTATCAGCGCCGCTGAAGCGACAAGCCCCAAAAAGCGGTAATAAAAAATCATAAAAATCATAACCAGGACAATCCCAATCGCTCCGGCTTTAAGACTTTTTTCGAGTGAAATTTTTCCGAGCGAGGCTTCCACGCTTTGCTGACCGATGAGAGTTATCGGAACCGGCAACGCCCCTTCGTTCAGCCTCTGGGCCAGTTTTTTGGCCTCGTCGAGCGAAAAATTTCCGGTGATCACCGCTTTCCCGTCGGTGATTTCGGTTTGCACCGTCGGCGCGCTGATGACTTGCCCGTCAAGGAAAATGGCAATTTGCTTCCCGATATTTTCTTTGGTCAGCTGGGCAAAGTTTTTCGCTCCCTCGCTGTCAAACTCAATCCCCACTTCCGGCTTTCCGCTCTGGGACATAAACTGAACATCGGCTCGTTTGAGATTTTTTCCGGTGAGTCCCGTCTCGATGAAAGCCGGCATCTGCGGCTCAATTGGCAGAGTTTTTTTTGTGAGCAATATATGCTGGGCGTGAACCTCCTTATCGTCTCCATCTCCCCTCTCCTTGAGTTTTTTTATAATATGATATCCAAATTGCGATTCGACTATTTGCGGATACACCTGTCCGGATTGGAGATCGCTGTCAAACAAAACCTTGTCGAACTCCGGAACAAAAGTTTCGCGTTTCACGAATCCCAAATCGCCGCCCTGGTCTTTTGATCCCGGATCTTCCGAGTTTTGCTTGGCCAGCTCCGCGAAATCCGCTCCGCCTTGAATTTGTTTAAGCAAATCTTCCGCTTTTTTCTTTTGCTCATAGTTGAATTTTTTGTCTTCTTCGGAAAGCTGCGATTGTTCGGCCGGCGGCTGTTGTTCGGCTAACTTCTTGAATTCTAAAAACGGCGTTTCTTTGATCATCGCTTTGGCAGCCTCGATATCCTTCACGCCGGCGAGCTCTACGATTAGTCTCTGCTCACCGCCTGATTTTGAAGTTTCAATGAGCGGTTCGGCTACTCCAAAAGCATTTACCCTTCTTTCAATCACATCCTGCAAGCCGTTAAGCGCGTCTTGAACCTTTCCCGATTCCACTCCGCTCGTATCAACTTTATATATCAAATGTATCCCGCCCTGAAGATCAAGGCCGAGGTTGATTTTGAGGCGTGACAAAAAATTCCCGAGCCAGGCCGGTTTTTGAATTGGTTTTGGGCAGGCGATCAGAGCCGCCGTCAGGAAAAGAATCAGGACTAGACAAAATTTTATCCAAATCTTTCGACGAATGGACATTGAATAAAGAGTTTGATTTTTATAGTTCTATTATAGCACAGAAAAAGGAAAAAATAAAGCTCAAATACCAGCTACCTGCCCGCTATTGCTACGCAAAGCGTTGCAGGCGGGCCAAAAACCGATTCGCTTTCTCTAAAACCTTTTTCGTCTGTTTGAAAGTCAGAAGCTCGTATGCCTTTTTGAATTCCCGCCATTGATAATCAATATGTTCATGCGATAATTTTATTTTTTCAGTTTTCGCTTCAGCCAGATAAAAAGTTGAAATTTTGAAAATATTGAGGCCGACATTTTTTCTTTTTCTCTTTTTTGCTTCTTCTCCGACTGCCCGGTAAAAATATTTTACCCAAGCGTAAAAATCGGGGATTATTTTGAGTTTTGTGATTCCCGTTTCTTCCTTTATTTCTCTTCGCAATGTTTTCTTCCAGGTCTCCCCTTTTTCAATGTGCCCTTGCGGAAACCCCCAGTAATCCGGCGCTTTCGGCTTGCGCGGAGTTTTGAGAAGAACTAAATATAAAATTTTCTTTTTTTCCCGCCGGAACACCACCGCCCCGACGGATTTTTCAAATGGCATACTCCAAGTATACCACATTAATTTTTCCAAATAAAAAAAGCGGCTGTTGTCCTCCAACAACGAACCGCCCAAAGAATTTTTCCTCTCTCGAAGCATTAGCTTTATTTTTTGGCCTTCGCCATCTCCCGCGCCTGTTTTGTGGCCTTGTCCAGCCGTTCGGCAAGGACAGGTAGATAGTCCTTGTTTACTCTCGAGTAGAAGCTCTCAATCTGGAAATACCTGCCATAGAAAGCGTCCACTTTACTTTGGACGCATATCCGGATCGTTCCGTCTCTGCGCCCCTCAATAGTGATATGGCAATGCAGGACCTTGGGACTTGGGGAAGGATTACTGATGCTAAACTGATTGTTAAACAGTTCCCATCCCCGGTCTTCAAGAAGGTAGCAGGCAGCTTCTTCCACGACCTGCCTAACTTTTTCACAGGAATCAGGCGCCTGCGCCACTCCGGAAATACTTACCCAGGTGAAATCCTTCGGCTTGCAAAGGACCGGCGCGCTGTAATGCCACATCCTTACAGGCGGTGTCCCGACATCAGTTACGGAATGCGTAATCTCCAGGGGCCGCCTTTCGGCTTGCGGAGTTTCCTTTTTTTCCCCACAGGCTGCAATGACCGCCAAAGCACAGATAGCCACCACTGCAATAATTTTTTTAACGATCTGATGCATAGTTTCCCTCCAGAATCATCTTATTTTTTATTTTTCACCGCCATTGCGGACTATGTACCATATATCATAATAAAATATTTGTCAAGTATTTGACGTAATTGATAACTTATTGATTTATTATAGATTCTAACTTGACAGAATTAAAGCTTGGGCTAAGAATAGAACCAGCAAGGAGAATCTTTAACAACTAACTTTTCTCACAAGGAGGAGACCCATGAAACGCATCACTTTATTATCCTGTTTATTGGCCCTTCTATTCCTGCCGGCTTTGGTCATTGCGGCCGACCCGGCCAACTTTGCCAACCCCGTGGAAAAAGTGATAGGCACCGCCGTCACCCAAGCCGTAGGTGTCATCGCTGATGTTCCCGGTGTTATCGTCCGGGGAGGCGACCGGGTTAATATGGACTATGCCAACTGGTACGCCGAAATCCTGGCCAGCAACGATGGGGCATATCTGGGCGATCTGGTAGTCGCCTATGAGAGTTACCGCCAAGCGGTAGCCGCCACTGTGGCCAGCTACAACGCCACCAAGAAAAAGACCAGACACGACAAGCGAGCTTATGACCAGAATCTGGTCATCGCCAACGCCTGGTTCCAGAAAATGGTGGCCGACGCTCAGATCCGCAACCGGTACACCCCTAAGTTTAAGTACGACTCTCCGAAGATGATGGCCCAGGTGACCTGGGGCGCCGTGAAGGGCGGTCTCAATTATGACTGGCAGGTGGTGGATCGTGTCCTCGGCACTGCCGCCAACGTCGCTACCGCACCTTTTAATAATAACAATCACGCGCCCGGTGTCTGGGAATCTGGTCCCATCCATCAGTACATGTGTGAGAACGACGTGGCCAATGTGGCCAAACTGGCCGGTGCCATCGCGGCTCCGATCGCTGGCGGAGTCTATGGCGTTACCATTGCCGGACAGGCGCCTTATACCGCCGCCGCTACCATGGGACTTACTGCTACCTGTGCCCACGGGGCCCAAGTGTTCTTCACTGCCCTGGACGAGGCCAACAAGCGCCTAGGCATTGTCAAGTGATCTCAACCGCGGGTCTCGACGACCCGCCTAACCGGACCCTGCGTACCATTTGTGCTGCACCACAGCTCATCTAGTCCTTGCGGGGTCCTTTTTTTATCCATCTATCCCAATTCAAAACTTAACTCAAAAAAACCATAGACCATAAACGGAGTCATTACCAGCTCCGTTTTTTTATAAATTCCCCCTATTTTCCCCTTAAAAACTTCAATAACTCTTCCGCTTCCAAACAATTCACCACATCCCCTTTCCTCGCCCATCCCCTCCTTGCCTGCGCGATGCCGAGTTCCAGATAATGAAGCTGGGTTTTGCTGTGAGCGTCTGTGCCAAGGGATAATTTCACGCCGTGTTCAATCGCCTTTCTGATATTCACGTCATTCAAATCCAGGCGGTCCGGATACGCGTTTATCTCAAGAATCGTTTTTGTTCTTGCCGCGACGTGGAAAACTTCGTCCATATCGAGTTCATAGCCGGATCTTTTGTGAATTATCCTGCCAGTTGGATGGGAAATAATATCCACGTGCGGATTTTCCATCGCCCGGACGAGGCGCTTGGTCATTTCCGCCTTTTTCATTTTGAAGTTTGAATGAACCGCTCCCAAAACAATATCGAATTTCGCTAGATACTTATCCTCGAGCGCGATCGTCCCGTCGGGGTTGATATCCACTTCACAGCCCTTCAAGATTTTTATCCCTTTCATCCTCTTGTCCACTTTCTCAATTTCCCGCCATTGCTTCTCGATTGTCCTCACATCCATCGCTCCGGCGATTTTGAGATGGCCAACGTGATCGGTAATGACAATATATTTTCTCCCCAATCCCATCGCCTCGCGCGCCATTTCTTCGATTGTATGAGCGCCATCTGAATAAGTTGTGTGCATCTGAAGATCGCTTAAAACATCATTATATTCGACGATTTTAGGCAATTTACGAGCTAAAGCCGCTTCAATCTCGCCCTGATTTTCCCGCATCTCCGGCGGCATCCAATCCAAACCCAGTTTTTTATAGATTTCTTCTTCCGTTTTTCCCGCTAACTGTCTGTTGTTTTTATCAAACAAACCGTACTCATTGAGTTTCCATCCTTTTCTTATCGCGATTTTTCGCAGTTCAATGTTGTGGTCTTTGCTGCCGGTGAAATATTGCATTGCCGCTCCGAAAGACTTTTCGGGAACAACTCGAAGGTCCGCGTCAATGCCAATGTCCAATCGCACCATTGATTTCGTTTCGCCCCGGGCGATAATTTTTTCCACCATCGGCATCGAGACAAAATGCTCCATAACGGCGCGCGAATCGGCGGCCGCGGCCAAAATGTCTATGTCGCCGATTGTTTCTTTGCGGCGCCGAAACGACCCGCAGGCCAAAATTTTTTTGACGCCGGAAACGGAAGCGAGGTCTTTTTCAACTTGAGAGACGATAGGGGAGACGTAGCCAAGCAAAAACCGGCCCTGGTGTTCGCGCGAAAGTTCAATCGAACGCAAAATGTTCTCCTCCGTTTTTTCGCCAAAGCGGGGGAGTGCACGTATTTTTTTTGCCCGGGCCGCTTTTTCGAGATCGCGAACGTTTTTTATCCCCAACTTTTTATAAAGCGCCATAAGCATTTTCGGCCCAACGCCTTCAACGGCTTCGAAACTTTCCAGATCAATCGGCGCCTGCTTTTTCAGTTTTTCAAAATCTTTTATCTTCCCTGTCTTGATATATTCTTCAATATGCTCTGCCATTCCCTTTCCCACGCCCTCGATTTCCATCAGCGCTTTCACCCCGCCTTTTTTATAAATGTCCTCAAGATCATCTTCCATTGACTCAATCAGCCGCGCCGCCCGCTCATAAGCCCGCGGCCGGAACAAATCATCCCGCATCGTATAATATTCCGCCATCTCGGAAAAAATTTTCGCGATTTTGAGGTTGAGCATGGTTTCTTAAGGTTCAACCTTGAGGAATTTTGAGCGTCAGCGAAAAAGGAAAAGGTTGAACCTTGAAAAGATTTACTGCACTTCAATTTTACCACCATTTCCAAAAAATAAAAAAGGGCAGACCTCCTTGGCTACCCCTAGTAATGCTGACTGCATTCCACCACTTCAACGATGTAATTGGGATGTTTTTCCAAAGGTTTTCCCATATACTCTTTCGCGGGACAATATACATCATTCTTGCGCTCGCAAAAAGCACACAGCCAAACCCACCGGTTACGTTTACATCCGAGAGGTTCATGCCAGCTCATTATGTGAACCAGCAACCTAACCCGCCTCCTAATTGCTGGTATAGGCATCCTCCTTGTAATTTATTTAAAACTTCTCCAGCTCCTTCATAAACTCCTTGAGGAGATTTTTCTCCTCCACTTTTTTCAAAATTTTTCCATATTTACAAATGAGCCCCACTCCTTTCCCACCAACGACCGCAAGATCCGCCTCGCGCGCTTCGCCGGGGCCGTTCACGACGCATCCCATCACCGCCACGTGAAGATTTTTGTCAATACTCTCGACAAGTTTTTCCACTTGGCTCGCCAGTTTTATCAAATCAATTTCCGTTCGCCCGCAAGTGGGACAGCTCGTCACCGTCACTCCTCTTTTTCGCAACCCAAGCGAGCGCAAAATCTCCCAAGCTACCTTCACTTCCTCAACTGGATCAGCAGTTAGGGAAACTCGAATAGTGTCACCAATTCCTTCGTAGAGAAGATGGCCAATCCCGATTGAAGACATAATCGTTCCCCGAAAAATTGTTCCGGCTTCAGTGATGCCTAGATGAAGAGGGTAATTCACTTTTTGACTCAACATTTTATAGCTCTCTGCTGTCCGCTCAATGTCAGAGGCTTTGAGTGAAATCACTATGTCTCTGAAATTTAATTTTTCAAGAATTTTTATGTGCCTCATCGCCGACTCGACCATTCCCACTGCCGTCACTTTATTTTTATGCTTCGCGAGAATATCTTTTTCAAGCGAACCGGCATTCACTCCGATTCGAATTGGAATTTTTTTCTTCTTACAGGCTTTTACAACCTGCTCGACTTTGTCCCGCGAACCAATATTCCCCGGATTGATCCGAAGCTTATCAACCCCCTGATTTATCGCTTCGAGAGCCAGCTGGTGTGAAAAATGAATATCAGCTACCAGAGGAATATTTATTTTCTTTTTTATTTTTCCGAGCGCTTTGGCCGCTTCCATATCCGGAACCGCCACCCGAATGATTTCACAGCCGGCTTTTTCGAGCCGCTTTATTTGCTTCACTGTCCCCGCAATATCAGTCGTCTTCGTATTCGCCATCGACTGCACCGCCACCGGCGCATCCCTGCCGATGAAAATTTTCCCGACTTTGATTTTTCTGGTTTTTCGGCGTTTGATCATGAAATTATTGTAGCATCTTCGTTGCAATAAAAAAAGGCGCCCCTCCTTGGACGCTATACTAAGACATGACCCACTTGCAAGCTACGATGGCTTGCTAGATGCGGTTTCTTCTTCCTCTCAACAAATGATGTGAATTTCATCAATTACGCCGAAAGGGGAAGGAACCCGAGACTTGGGAAATTTTTTTTGATTAGGCTGCCCAGATTCTGAGTCGGAGATCCTTCTGCCTTCCCGTAAGTTATTATTCGCAATTTGTTTTGATGCGGACCGACTTAAATCTTAAAAGATATTCCCCGAGCACGGAGGCTCGGGGAATATCTTTTAAGATTCAATATAGGAAAAGTATCGAGAAGAAAAAAAGCGGGTGAAATCCTAGACATCGAATGTCTACGATGCCCACAACAAAAAAACAATCTCAACCTTGCGTCTAGGCTGTTTTTCTTCTGTAGGTGTCGGACACCTATAAGCTTTATTTCCGCTCCTCCAGCTTCACCGGCACAGTTTTTTCTTCGCCTTTATGCCAGATTTTGAGGGAAATCGTGTCGCCGATGTTGAATTTAGCAATCAAGTCGCCCAATTGGTGGTTTTCATCAATTTTCTGTCCGTTCAGCTCAAGAATAATATCATTTTCCACGACCCCCGCCTTGTCCGCCGGGCTTCCCGGAACAACCGCTAAATCGGTCATTTTCTCGCCGCGAAGAACCAGCGCGCCGTAATCAAACGGCAAATTATTTTGTTTCTGCAAATCTTTTGTCACCGGAATATAGCGCACGCCGATGTACGGCTGAACGATCTTGCCTTTTGATTTCACGCTTTCAATGTCTTTTTTCACAAGATTTATCGGCAAGGCAAATCCAATATTTTCCGCGCCCTGCGCCATCGCCACGTTCACGCCGATCACCTGCCCGTTGATGTTCAGCAGCGGTCCGCCGGAATTTCCCGGATTAATAGCCGCGTCGGTTTGAATCACTTCGCTCAAAGTTTCCGCTTGGCCAAACCCATCGCCGGCCGTCACGTTTCTCTTGAGGCCGGAAATAATCCCCTTGCTGACCGTATTCCGGAACTCGCCGAGCGAATTCCCAATCGCGATAACCGTCTGGCCAATTTTGAGATTTGCTGAATCGCCGAGATCAAGCACAGGCAAACCGCTGGCGCTTATTTTGAGAATCGCGACGTCATTAGTCGGATCAATCGCCATCACTTGAGCATCGTATTTCTTTCCATCGTTTGTCATCACCGTATAGCTGGCTTCCTGATCAGAAACAACGTGTCTGTTTGTCGCGATCAAACCGTCCGCAGAAACTATAAAACCTGATCCCCCGCCGATTTCCTGTTTTTCTGTTCCTCTCTGATTATTTTGATTGCCGCTGCCGGAACCGAAAGGATTAAAAAAAGGATCAAAATCAAAAGGATTCTCAAAAAAATTCTGAATTTTGGGAACATCTTTGGAAATAATGATGCTCACCACCGCAGGAGACGCCTTTTCTACCGCTTTCACGATCGCCGATTCTTCATCGGGAACACTAACTGTTTGACTGGAGCTGCCGATATTACTGCTTTGCCTGGTCTTTCTTTCAAAAAATTTCGGCCAGAATTTCCCCTGCCCGAGATTTCCCGCCATAAAACCGAAAAGAGCGCCGAAAAAAGAGGAAAGAATAAATGAGATAATAACAACCGCGACCAGAAATTTTTTGTATGTTTTTATAATTTCTTTATTTTCTGAATTTAGCATAAAAACAAAATTGTCATTCCGACCGAGCGCAGCGAGTGGAGGAATCTTCGTGCATTTGCAAATGGGCAGTTATTAAGTTGCGCACGCAGATCCCTCGACTTCGCTCGGGATGACAAAAATAATATATTTATAACTTAACCAGTTTAACTTTCCAACGATATCGCGTTTACCGGACAGCTCGACACCACTTCATCGCAATTGCAATCCTTGCAAGATTCTGCGATCACATGTGATTTTCCGTTTTCCACTTTAAATACTTTGGGGCAAAGCGCTTCGCAAGTCCCGCAGCCGATGCAAAGTTCTTGGTTTACTTTGGGTTTTGGCATAGATTTCGTCTAATTATTACGATAATATTGATAATTTTATTTCGATATTCTCTACGAACTACGGAACAATTACGAAAATACGAAAAGCTAAAAGTAAAATATTCGTATATTCGTATGAGATTCGTAATTCGTAAAGAAATTTCCGTGCTATACATCTACTAATTTTACCAACTTTCCCCAATTCTCATCAATCTCTTTTTGCATTTCGTCAATTATTTTTTCCCCTCCCGACTTAAAGAGGTGTTTGAATCTCCCCTGCGTTTTGAGAAATTCCTCAAGCGGTTTTGGATTCTCGGTCGCCCAGTTTATCTTGTATTTTCCGTCAAAATATTCCCAAAGGGGCCAGAAATTCGTTTCCGTTGCCAATCTGCCAATATTCACATACTGCGAAGTGGGGAATTTCCAGAGATTCGTGCAGGGCTGAAGTACGAGCAAAAATCGCGGTCCTTCGATCTCGAAAGCTTTTTTAGCTTTCATTTTCAAATCATCAAGATAAGCAGCATTGGCTTGCGCGGCGTACTTTAAGTGATGAGCGATTACGATTGACATCAGATCTTTTCTTTTTTCTTTTTTCCCGAAGCTCATTTTTCCGGCCGGCGTTGTTTCCGTATCCGCTCCATAGGGAGTTGCTCCACTCCGTTGTCCGCCCGTGTTCATATAGGCTTCATTGTCGTAACAGACATAAATAAAATCATGTCCTCGTTCCAAAGCGCCGGATAAACTTTGCAGGCCAATGTCATAAGTTCCCCCGTCTCCGGCAAATACTACAACCTGAATTCTTTTTTCTTTGGAAATTTTGCCGCGCTTGCGGAGCGTCTTGATCGCTCCGTCAATCCCCGCCGCTGTCGCTCCTCCGTTTTCAAACGCGCTGTGGATATAGGGAACTTTCCATGAGGTATAAGGATAAAGCGTCGAAGTAACTTCAAAACACCCGGTTACATTCACCACCACGACCGGATCCGCCGTCGCGTCAAGAACCGTCCTCACAATCGCCGGAATCCCGCATCCGGCGCAGGTAGAATGACCAGGGGCAAATTTTTGAGCTAGATTTTTATTCATCTATTTTAATCCGATATATTTTATTTCTCTCCCTTTTTGATCATCCTCAAAAACTTTTTTGATATCGTCTTTGAAAATTTCCCGACCGCCCAAGCCATAGATGTAAGATTGAATTGAAAATTGAGAATTGAGAATTGAGAATAAACTATTTTTTATCTCACTATACAATGGCGGAATGCTACCAAGCGAAACAGTTCTATCAAAAACAGCTATTTTTTTTACGTTCTTAAGCGCTTCGGTGATTTGCTCGTAGGGAAATGGACGAAAAAGTTTTATTTTCAATAATCCCACCTTTTCTCTTTGTTCCCGGAGCTCATCTACCGCCACTTTGGCCGTTCCGGCAGTTGAACCGGCAACCACAATCGCTTTTTCCGCATCATCCAGTTGATAACTTTCAAGGACATCATAATTTCTCCCGGAAATTTTCTCGTATTCTCCAAATATTTCCCCAATTTCCCCTATCACCCCATCCGTCGCCTCAATCTGCGCCCGCTTGAATTCAAAATAGAAATTGGGAAGCGCCACCGGCCCGAAAGTTTTCGGATCTTCGAAGTCTAATAAATAATTTTTCGGATTATATTCGCCGATAAATTTTTTCACGACTGAATTTTCCAAAATTTCCAAATTTTCAACCGAATGAGAAGTTGTAAATCCGTCCATAATCACCATCGCGGGAAGCCTCACTTTTTCCGCGAGCCGAAGAGCGATGAAAGTGTTGTCATAAACTTCCTGCACGTTCTCGCAAAAAATCTGGATCCAGCCTGAATCTCTCACAAACATCACATCCTGATGGTCGCCGTGAATATTGATCGGCGCCGAAAGCGCCCGGGTGCTCACCAGCATCAGAATCGGAAGCCGCATACCCGCGGCAATCGGCAAAACCTCGCTCATGAGCATTATCCCTTGAGAGCTGGAGGCCGTCATCGCCCGCGTGCCCGCCGCCTGCGCCCCCACGGCCGCGCTCATCGCGCTGTGTTCCGATTCAACATCAATAATTTCCGTATCGGCTTCACCATCAGCCACCATTTTAGCAAAAGTTTCGATAATCGGCGTTTGGGGCGTGATCGGGTAAACCGGCATCACGTCGGGGTTGATTTGCCGAAGAGCTTCCGCGGCAGCGGCTCCGCCGGTGAGAGCTTTTTTATTTGTCTTATCTGTCTGATAGGTCATATTAGTTTTTCCCCATTTTTATCGCTTTTTGCGGACAAACAGTCGCGCAAACGCCGCAACCTTTGCAAATATCATAATCAATGTCGGCTTTTCTTTCCGAATCAAAATCAATCGCCGCTTCTGGACAAAACAAAAAACACGTCCCGCAGCCGATGCAGGTTTTCTTGTCCACCGCCGGTTTCATATACCGCCAATTGCCGGTTTTGGGAGACTTTTTTATGTCGTGTTTGATGATGGCGCCTTCTTCGATTTCTTGCCAATTCATAATTTTACGAATTACGAATACGCTTCGCTTTACGAATATACCAATTACGAATTTGCTGTATTCGTATATTCGTACAGATTCGTAATTCGTAAAGACTACAAACTATCATAAGCTTTCTCAATCGCCTGCACATTTTTTTCCGTTTTTTCGGCGCCGATTTTTCCCGTATATTTTTCCCGAAAAACATCAACCACGTTTTCAAGTTTCACGATTTCTGTCACTTTCACCAGCTTTCCCAAAACGGCCGTATTCGGCCGCGGCTCGCCGATTATTTCAAGCGACAATCCGGTCGCGTCAATAGGATAAATATTCCCGATATAACCAGTTTTTTGCTTGACCGTTTCGCGGTCCGAGGTCGTGTTCACAATCATTGATTCATTTTCATCGAGATTTTTCGTCGCGTCAACAATGCCGAGCAGGGTTTCATCCAAAATAACCACTACGTCCGGATCCACCACCGGCTCGTGAGTCTTGATCGGCTCATCGGAAATTCGAACATATGTGCGAATTGGCGCCCCCGTCCGCTCTGGCCCAAAATCCGGAAAAGCCTGTACGAATTTTTGCTCGTGAAGAGCCGCCTGCGCCAAAATTTCCGCCGCCGTTTTCGCCCCCTGCCCTCCGCGGGCATGAAAAATTATTTCGAAGATTTTCTTGTCGAGTTTCACGAAACAATTATACCACAAAGAAATCCAAAAAGAAATCGGGCCGCAAAGCCCGATTTCCAAATAAAATACTAGATATTTAATATCCCCCTCGCGGGGGACCACCCGCTAGGGTGGCTACTTCCCCAATTCCTCATCCAAAGTCTTCTTTAGTTCCTCATAGCTCACTACTCCCCCGAAAAACTGGTCGTTCACAAAAAAGGCGGGAGTGCCGGAAATTCCGAAATCCTGCGCCATTTTCTGGTCAGCTTCGATCCTGTCTTTCGGCTTGTTTTCATCGACACACTGATTGAACTTGGCCGCATTGAGTCCGAGAGTTGCGGCATAAGTCTTGAATTTCGCTGTTCCTTCCGTATTCTGCCAGTCGCTTTGCGTGGCATAAAGTTTGTCCGCCATCTCCCAAAATTTCCCCTGCTCTCCGGCGCAATCAGCCGCGACTGCCGCGTTCATCGCTTGCTTGTGAAAATCAAGCGGGATATGTTTATAGACAAACAAAACTCTGTCTTTGTACTCGCTCATCGCTTTTTTATAAGAATCGTAAAAAGTCTTGCAGTACGGACATTGAAAATCACTGAAGAGCACTACTTTCACTTTCGCCTCTTTCGCGCCAATTTGCGGGTCATCATCTTTCACTTCGGGAGTTTCCAAAAATTTTCCCGCTTTGATGCCAACCTGCTCCGTGTCCATAAGATAAGACGAATCTTTTTTGGAGAAAATTGCCTCTGCCTGGGCGTAAACATCCGTCTTGGTCACGTTTTCATCAAAGATGAAAGCGGGAAGGCTTTTGATTTTATATTTTTTAATAACTTCCTTCCCTTCATCCGAATCAGCCTCGACTTTTCTGGCAAGCATCGTTGGAATGACCCGCTTCATCCACTTAAGCGGTTCGGTCGGATCGCAGGCCTCGCATTTGCTGTCAGTAAAAACCTGCACATTGACAACCGGCTCATTGAAGGAAACCCAGGTTTTCCCGTCAAAAGGAAAAACATCGACGCTTTTCAAGACGCGCGGGGAAACTCCCTGCTGGCCGAAAAATTGGGCTACGTCCACAAAAACGCTTCCGATCAGCAGACCTGAAAGCAAAATGACAATTGAGACATAGTTTTTCATTTTCTTCTTGCACAGCTCGCTACAGGCAGAATTATCTTTTTCTCTGCTTTCTCCCTCCCTTTGAATCATTTCTTCTTTTTGTTCTTCCATGGAAATATTCTTAATGATAAATTGCTACTGGCTTTCCGGCTGGCTGGCGCCACCGCCCTGATTATTTTCTTGCGTATCCGCCGGCGCTTCCTGCGTGCTCTTTGTTTCCGGCTTCATCAAATCAAAATCCTGTTTCATATCGGCTGTCAGATAATCACCATACCCGATGGTAATTCTTTTTTTGGCCTCTGTTTTCACGGCTACTCCCACTAAAAAACCCAAAATGAAAATGAGAAGATAATTGATCATCTTTTCGTTAATCCTCATTTTTTTGCCGAATTCCGAAATTTTTTCTTTCATACTAGGCAGAGTAGCAAAAGAATCAATTCAGCGCAACATTGACAGAAACGCAAAAATGTGATTTTGGAATACTTAATTTATATTGTCACTGAATTCCCGCCTGATCATTGATGTTGACATCATACCGGTCGCAAAACCCTTCCGGAACCTCCAAAACCAACCCCGCCGCGGAAGGCGAAGTGAAAACCCGGTCATCTTGCGGAGAAATATTTTTCTCGCAACCAATTACCCGACCCCTTTCGATCCAGATAATATCAATCGCAAACTGCATGCCCTTCATCCAAAATCTCTGAAAATCGTTTTTTGGCATCGCAAAAAGCATCCCGCGATTTTCCAAGAGTTCCCTTCTTCCCGCCAGCCCCTGCTCGATTTTTTCGGCTGTATCAACAACTTCCGCTTTGACAAAAGTGTTTTTGAAATAGACGCGGCGAATCGGATTCCAGTATTTGAGTGAATATAATTCACTGGAAATGTAGTTGAGAAGAATGGCAAGTATGACTACGCCGATAACAATGCTGAAAGTGATGATTTTTGATTTCGTTGACATAATTCAGCCCCTGATTGCCCCAATTACCCTGATTATCCTAACCAACCCGAAATAAAAAATTGAAAACAAAACAATGAAAATCACTTTTCCCATCGCCGAAACATTGAGCGCGACGAGTCCGATCAAAATGCTCGCCGCCGCGACCAAAACCACAATCAATCGCTCGTCTAATCCCAATTTTAGCAGTTTATGGTGCAGATGTCGATTGTCTCCGCCGGAAAATATCGACTGTCCGGCTCGATGCCTTTCCCAGACCACATTCGCAAGATCCAAAACTGGAATAAGCGTCGCCATGAGAACGGTCGCGATTTTGGCTCCGGCGAAAATGGAGAGGCTCGCCAGAAGAAAGCCGAAAAACCAAGCTCCCGATGTTCCCGCCAGAATTTTGGCCGGATGCCAGTTGAAAACCAGAAATCCCAAAATTGCCCCACCGGCAATCGCGGCGAGTATCGCCACTGCCGGCTGGTTGACGTGTGGCAGAAGGCTCAAGAAAAAAATCGTCCCAAGAGCCACGAGCGTCACGCTTGCGGAAAGACCGTCAATTCCGTCGAGCCAGTTGAGGGAGTTTATGAAAAGTAAAAAGTAAAAAGTAAAAATGAAAAAGTACAGAAATGGATTATTTAAATTTATTATGCCACCGAAAGGATTAGTAATGTAATCACTTTTCACTCCAAAACTTATCGCAGAAACAGCAATAACAATTTGAGCCGCCAACTGCCATTTCCAGTTTATATTCTTGAGATCGTCCCAAAAGCCAAAAATGAGAATCATGAGACTCCCAACGATTATTCCGGATATGGGCCGAGTTATCACTAGATCGGCGTTGAAAAAAATTGCTAAGACAAAAATGAGAATCACAACTCCCCCGCCAAGTCTTTTAAGGCTAAGCCTTAGCGGCGAAGGCTTAGCCTTAAAATTGCAACCTATCCGCAACAAAAACCAAATCGCGATGGTCGAAAAAATAAAAGAAAAAAGAAATGGGAGAATAAATTTTGTCTGCACTTGACCGAAAGTTAGAATTATGATACTATTGCATATCGTAAGGCCTTGCCTTTACGATATAATTTTGGCTTAATAAATCGGGACGCGTGGAGGGATCTGCGCTCATAAGCAAATAGCAAGCCATAGATTTAATTACCAAGATTTCTCGACTCCGCTTCGCTCCGCTCGAAATGACAACAAAAAAATCATTCAGAAAAAAATTATAGTGAATCCCCCAAATCAACCCATTCCGGATTATTTTTCTCAATCAATTTTACTTTCTTTTCTCTTCTCCATCTCTTTAGTTGCTTCTCTCTTTCGATCGCGCTTGCGATGTTTGTGGTTTGTTCGTAGTACACCAGTTTGTCCATATTGTACTTTTTCGTAAATCCCGGTATTAATTTATTTTTGTGCTGCCAGACTCTTTTCGGTAAATTACTAGTGACGCCGATATACAAAGTTCTTGAATTATTAGTCATTATATAAACTGCGCAATAGTCATATTTCATCTTTATTTTACTTGTCATCCCGAGCGGAGTCCCGCCTCGGCGGGACGCAGTCGAGAGATCTACGCGCATTAGCAATTGCTGGCCATACACTTATGCACAAAAATTTCTCCACTCCTCCGGCTTACGCCGGAGTTCGGTCGAAATGACAATAAAAAAATAATCGCTCGGGATGACAAAATAAATACAATATACAAAATACCGGATACTAAATACCAGATATCCCCCTCGCGGGGGACCACCCGTTAGGGTGGCTCTTTCCTCACCTTTTCCGTTACCCAGAATTCGCCGAAATATTTGCCGAAAAGAATACGCGTTTGAGCGTCAACAGCCGGCATAGCACCCAAAAAAGGCGCAATGATCGGAACCAATGTCCACTGGAGGAACATATAAATATATCTTTTGCGGGAATATTTCGCCGGCCGTGGCGGAAGAAGCATCAGACTCAAAAACATCGAAATGACCAGACCCACCAAAGCCATGTTCATCAGATAGCGGGTTATATAGGGAAGATTGTGCGCCAAAACGCTTTGCCCGAATACCGATCCTCCGATTATAACCGGCAGCCACCCAAGAAGAGCAATGATGAAAGCGTTGGTCGCCCAGGACCAGTGACCCTCAAGCATAATGAAAAGATGGCGAATTTTTTTGCGAAAAGGAATTTTCCGGTTGGCGAGAAGCGCCCGCGCCAAAAGCGGGAAGTTTTCAATTCCGTAAGCCCAGCGCCGTTTCTGTTTGTACTGATTGACGATTGTTTTCCAGTAACCCTTTGCCAGCACCGCGTCGAGGGAAACCGGAAGATAGATGGGCTTGACTTCATAATCGCCGTTAAAATAGGCGTAACATTTCCAAAAAATGAGACTGTCTTCCGAAATCACGTTCACCGGCCAATAGCCGACGTCAACAATCGTTTTCAGAGGCTCCGAATGAGAGGAAAAGGTGACCATATGTTCCGGCCGCATTGCTTCGACCATATGCCAAAACGAGGAACCGGTGACGATGATCCTCACGAAAGCGTTCGTATCCCAGATATTGTTGTGGTACATCGGGAGCGGCTGATAGGCAAATTGGAGGCGTCTCGGCTCGGTAATATACTTAAGAGTCAGCGCCGCAAAATACTGGGGATGAGCGCAGGTGTCGCAGTCAAAATTGGAAAGAATGACGTTTTCAAGAGGAATATTTTTAGCTTCAAGATACTTCTTCAATTCTTTTGCCGCATAGGTCGCATTTGCCGATTTCATTTTCATCTCGCCCGGCATAACTTTGTGAACCGTCGTGATAAAATCAAAAAATTTTCCCTCAAATTTCTCCTTAAGATATTTAATTTTGCGATTTCTTCTTTGAGAATCCTCTCTTTCCTCAGTCGCCAGCAGTATGATGAATTTTTCGTTGGGATATTTTGAATCCGCGACAGCCTGGATGGCCGGCTCGATTATTTGAGCGTCTTCATTGGCCGTAGGAAGCATAACGGCGTGATAAACTTCCTCCCACCCCAGAAATTTTGACTTGTCTCTTTTGAGAACTTCATTTATTTCCTTTCTCAATTCTCTCACAGCGCGCAATTTCTTTTTGATTTTTTTCCGCTTTCGGGAGAAAAAGAGCCAGCGTTTTCCAAAGTACTCTTTTTTTATTTTTTTATACTCACTTGAGATTTCATCGAAAAAATTCTCCGGTTTGTCCAGTTTCCGGCAGGCATTCATCCAGTCAATTCTCTTATGGCGCTGCATTTTTCGGAAAGCGACTATTGAATAAGCGGCAATATAGATTGTTCTGTAAAGCCAGTAAATATCGAAAGCAATTATAAAAACTGCCACCCATACCGGTAGCAGAAAGGAAAAAACAAACATACCGATCAGCGTGAACCAAGTTAGGACGCCGGGAATCACCTCAAAAAAACGCTGGAGGCGGTGGTCGCGGGGATCAGTTGCGCGAGGATCGGGATAGGAAAACATGAAAAGTCTCTACGAATTACGAATCAAATACGAATATACGAATGAATGTTCAGGCTTTAATCGCATGAAATAAGATTGATTCGTATATTCGTACAAAATTCGTAGTTCGTAGAGAAATCAAAAATTAATCAGTATCACGCTTCCCAATCCAACCGCCATCAGACATTGAATCACCAGCGCCATCAGGGCAAAAAGATACGAGATCAGCCTTTCTTTGTAATAGAAAAATCTCGAGAGGACAACGTTTACCAAAAGAAAAGCGAGGGCAAGCGCCGGCATAAGAAAAACATTTCGCCAGTCGCCAATAGCATCTATTCCAAAATAGACATTGTAGTGCAGAATCATCGGCTGATCTGTCGGCTTGACTATCCGCCAAATCGCAAACCACATTCCCGCGTTAGCCAAAAGAGCCAGAGCAAAAGAAAAAAACACCGTCGGATCGGTCCAATACCCGTGCCAGAAGAATCTATGAAATTTTTTCCGAAGTTTGTTTTTCCAGTCTTTGTTCATCATCCTGTCCGCTAGTTAATTTATCTTGTTTTTCTTCTTCCAGTTCAATTACTCTCGTTTTTTCTAAGCGCATTTCATATCTGTCCATTTTTTTCTCCGTATCAATATATTTATTGTGAGCATTTTTCAGGTGCCCTCCCAGTATCAAAAAATCATCTCTTATTTTTCTAAAATCATTTTCAATCCGACCAATTTCCTGAAGAATTTTACTTATATTTTTTGCGATCTGATACTGCCGAATTCCTCTCATTACGGTCACAAGATAGACATAAAAAGTGCTGGGAGAAACCGGAAAGACTTTTTTTCTGGTCGCGTAGGCATAAAACTCTCCAAAATTATGACTTATCATCTGATGATAAACATTTTCTGCCGGAATATACATAAAAGCAAAATTGGTGGTTCCCTCTCCCGGCAAAATATACTTTTTTGATATTGAATCGATGTGTTTTCTGACGTCAATTAAAAATTGCTTTGCAAACATCTTTTTTTCGTCTTCATTGTCAACTTCAATTGTTTTCTTAAAATTTTCCAGAGGGAATTTAGAATCAACAGGTATGATTTCTTTATCTAATTTTACAATTGCGTCCACTATATCACCGCTCTTAAAAGAATATTGCAATTCATATTGGTCTCTGCTTAACACCTGTTTTAGCATATTTTCAAGAAAGAATTCTCCTAATCCTCCTCTCATTTTTGGAGTTTTTAACACTTCTTGCAATGAAGCGATATCTTTCCCCACATCATGCAATTTTTTCGTCTCCTCGTGAAGAGACACCAAGTGCGTCTTTACATCCGTAAATGAACGGTAAACCCTATCTACGCTCACCGAATGCTCTCCTAATCTCTGATCAACGCTCTTCTGGATCGTTCCCAGGTTTTGTGAAAGAAGCTGAATCTGGTTAGTGATATTCGAAACTATTTCCGCATTTTTCCGGTCAAGCTCCTGGCTCGCTTTTTCATTAAGTTTTCGGCGCAAAGAGAGAATAAAGCCCGCGAGGGCCAGGATAATGAGGATGAGAAGAAAAATAAAAAAGTATATAAGAGACATAGAAATTTTTATTGTCATCCCGAGCGCAGTCGAGGGATCTTCGTAAATTATCTAATGGCAAGCTACTGCCTATTCATATAGATTCCTCCACGCATCCCGATAAATCAGGATTTGGTCGGAATGACAACCCAAGAAACCTACTTTCTCCTATTCGCTATCTCCTTCAAATTCGGGATTTTGCAGATGATTTCTTCATAGGGATTTTCCAGAAATTCCATAATGAATTTGTCGAGCATGTCGGTCCGGTACTTAAACTCTTCCAAACTCAAAAGAGAATAATTTATTTCCTTTCCCACTTCAGCTTCCATATTTTCCAAAAGATGCTTCAGCTTGGCCTTGCTTAATTCGTCGCCGACAATAAGAAGATCTGCCTTTCCTTTCGGATAATTCAAAAATACTCCCGAAATCAGGGCCAGTTTCACTCTTCCAAGGTTTTTTATCTGGCTCAGACTGCGGCATTCGGGCATAGTGTTTGATTTCATGACAAGATTGCGAAGCTCCGGATAGAAAATAAAATCCCGATTGGTGTGAAAAAACCTTCGCCTCTTCCTCATCCGGGTAATGATCATTCTCATTTTTGCAAGCTTTCCGAGCTCCCGATTAATATGCGCCGCATTTATTCTGTTTTTCTGGACCAATTCCGAAAACGAATATTCCTGCTTGTCGTTGAGCATGAAGAATTTTATGAGCCGCGCTTTCACGCGGGAGTCAAAAAGCTGGGAAAATATTTCGGACATCGCATTAAAAAAGTTAATTTTAAGCTTCGAAAAACTGGTAACAGTATAATCGTTTTTTGGAAAAAAGTCCAATCTCTTCGCGAAATACATAACTTGTAACGCGCAATACAAGAGTTTTCAGGCAGGCTCCTTTTTTTCTTGCGTTATGCGTTGTAAGTCATACATCGCATGTCGAATTGATATTTTTCGTTGTTTTCTCTATAATGTTCCCAAAAGCCCGACTATGACTCATCTATCCAAAAAACGCAAAAATGGCTATCCCAAGGGGGTTTTTAGGGATGTTTTTATCTGTTCCAAACAGGAGCTTTCCCCGTTTGGAACTGTTTTCACTTTCAGCGCGGACAACATCGAAGAGCAAAAACTGGGAACTATTTTCGGTATCATAAAAATCGACGACCATTCGGAAAATTCTTCTTATGTGGCAAATTTGCTGACCTCCGTCATAAAAAAAGAATATTTTTCAAAACCTCATCGCCCGGCTGAAGAAAGTTTTGAGGCAAGTCTTCGCAAAGCCAACCTGGCTCTGGCGGAACTGGCCCGCCATGGATCGCTGGGCTGGTCCGGAAAATTGAATTTCACAAGCGGCGCGCTGGAGAGAAACAATCTGCATTTCGCCTGTCTGGGAAAAGTTTCCGTATATCTTTTGCGCGGCGGGCAAATTGCCGAAATAAGCCGCGATCTTGAAGAGGGGCTGGATGCCGAAACGCATCCGCTCAAAACTTTTTCCAATATTTCAAGCGGCAAGCTGGAAAAAGGCGACAAATTGATTCTAACAACCTATGACCTTTCGGAAATATTTTCCAAAGAAGAGCTCCGCCAGAATGCGGCTCACTTTTCCCGCGAGGAATTTCCGGGACTTCTTGAAATGTCACTTCGGGCCAACAGCGAGCTTGCCGGAATAATTGTCATTGATCTTGTTGACGAATCCGAAGCCAAGCCCGCCATTGTCGAGGCGCCCCTTATCGGCGGGGAAAAAATAAGGAAAATTGACTCGTTCGTCGGATTTCCCGAAGAAGAATCTTCAGCCGGCCCCGGTGCTTTGGCGCCTGGGGAAGAATTTCGTCTGACTTTCCGGCAAAAATTCCCGACGCTTTTGAAAAATCTTCCCGCTTATGTTTCTGACAAAGCAAAAAGGCTCTTTTTAAAGTTAGCTTCATTCTTTCAGCGCTCTTTATATAGAGAAAAGACGCTGTCGGCCATATACAGCTCGGGAAGAAAAATCGGACGGGGGCTGGCAGGCGCAAAAAACAAATTTCACTCACTCGAGCCCGCTAAAAAGAAGGCCGTTTTGGGAATTTTGGGAGGCGTTGCCGCGATTGCGGCTGTCGCGCTGATTGTTTTCTGGACAAAGGGCAAAAAAGCCGCTGAACCGGCCCCGCAGCCGGGAAATGTTCCGGCTGAAACCCAGCTCCCTCTGGCTTTGGACGACATTGAAGCCAGAGCCGTTGAAAATATTGAAGAGGTTGCCAGTCTTCCGCAAGAAGGCAATCGGTTCGCCATTCTCGGCGAATCTTTGTACGCCATATCCGGAAAAGACAGAATCGTGACCAAAATCAATCTCGATTCAAAAGCTACAGAAGAAATAAAAAGCAGTCTTTCTTCCGGAAATTTCGGATTGATATCCGCTATGCCCCACCTAAAGGCCCTTTTCATTCTTACGGAAGACAAAAAAGTTATTGCCCTCACTCCCATCAACAAAAATTTTCAGGACAACACCATCTCGCTTCCCGCAAATACAAGGGCGCGGGACATCAAAAGTTACCTGACCTACCTCTACATCTTAGACATAGCCAATAATCAGGTCTACCGCTATCCCCGCGCCGAGGGCGGATTCGGTGAAGGCCAGGCCTGGCTAAGGTCTGTTTCTGACCTCAAAAACGCAAAAGGCATTGCCATAAACGATGATTTATATCTTGCTGAAAACGAGAAAATCACCCCCTATCTTCAGGGCAAAAAAGATGAAAAAATCAATTTCGATTCTTCGCAAACTCCGCTTTCCATTGACATAATATATTCCGAACCGGAAATGGAATTCGTCTATGTTCTCGACAGCAAAAACCGCCGCATAGTGCGCTACACAAAAGACGGGAAAATCTCGGCGCAGTATCTGAATGAATCAATTTCAGAAGTCAAAGACTTCGCCGTTGACGAAAAAAACAAAACAATATATCTTCTTCAGGGAAATGAAATAAAGAAATTTTCAATCGAATAGAAAAATTGCAACGCGCAAAAAGAAAAAGAGCGATTAACGCTCCTTTTTCTAATTTCTTATTTGCAGATATCATTTCAAGTTAACTGTTGCTCCCGCTTCTCCCTTGTTTTTCTAAATCTTTGATTTAGCCAAAAACAAGAGGACCCCGCCGAATGGCGGGGTTCCAGCTTTACTTAAGATTAACTGTTGCTCCCGCTTCTTCCAGTTTTTTCTTTATTTCCTCCGCTTCGGCTTTGGCAACTTTTTCCTTGATTACCTTCGGAGCGGCGTCGACAAGGTCTTTGGCGTCTTTCAGGCCTTTGCCGGTAATTTCGCGGACAGCCTTGATGACGTTGATTTTGGCGTCGCCCGCCGCGGCAAGTTCGATGTCGAACTCGCTTTTTTCGGGAGCCGCTTCACCGGCCTCCGCGCCAGCCGCCCCGCCAGCGGCGGGGCCAATTGCCATAACTGGAGCGGCCGCGCTCACGCCGAATTTTTCTTCGAGAACTTTCACCAGCTCCGAAAGCTCAAGAACAGACATTTTTTCAATCTGTTCAACAAGAGCTTTGAATTTCTCTGGTACTTCGACCGGCTTTTTTTCCTCGTCAGTCGTTTCATTTTTTGCTTCTTTGGTCATAATAATTGAATTAAAAATTACGAATTATGAATTATGAGGTGAAAATATGGTATTTCGAGAGTATTGCGTTTTGGACTGCTCTGCAGGACAGGTTAGCCTACTCGAGAAATATCATATTTTCACCGATTTTATTACTTGGTATCTCCAATTACCTTCAACACCCCGACCAAATTTCTCAAATTTCCCGCTAAAGCGTTTACAAATCCCGAAACCGGCGCATTGATCAAACCGACCAGCTTCGAGAGCAATTCCCCGCGCGAAAGCAGTTTGGAGAGCGCAATAACTTCTTCGCCGGAAATAACCTTGTTTTCCAACACGCCCTGCAAAATTTTGAAATTTTCATTTTCTTTTGAAAAATTTGCCAGAACTTTCGCGGCCGATACTTCGTCGGCATTGCCGATCGCCACTCCGATTTGCCCTTCCATATTTTTCACATCTGTTTCGATGCCGGCGTTCTTGAAAGCCAACTCGATCAATTTTTTCTTGGTGATTTTGTAGCTCGAGTCATTCTTTCGCAGTTCATCGCGAAGATTTTTCATCTTGGCCACACTTGTTCCGGTATAATCAGAAAAAATCATAACCTTTCCGGCCTTTATTTTTTCGGACAAATCTTTAACCAAATTCTCCTTTTGAGATCTTGATAACATAAAAGCCTGCTTCCCACAGACTTGAAATCACGGCAAATGCCGCCGCTTCCTAACCAGGACTTATGTTTATGCCTGATTTCTGTGGAAAGTTTTATTCAATTTCAACTTCACTATTCTATAAAATCCCGTAAATTATGTCAATAGACCGAGGCAAGAAATTAGAATTTTGAAAGTATCGCGTTCTGCCCGACTTCGTCGGGGCAGGTTAGCCTACTTGAAAAATTTTAATTTCTTGCCTTATTTTTTCAACGCTATAACCCATATTTCACCTTATTCTCCTCATGCTCCTCGAGTGTCTTTGAAAAAATCGTTTTTCCGGTTTCGGGGTCGGTGAGGAAATAATTATAATCAGTTTCTTTCGGATAAACCGCCGCCAGAATCGAATTCATTCCCGGATTATTTATCGGACCCGGGGGAAGGCCTTTATTGATATAAGTATTATAGGGCGATGGCGTCCGCGTGTCCTCATAAGAATACTGCTTTTTTTCTCTTCCTAAAACATAGGCGATAGTGGCGCAACTCTGAAGCGGCCTACCCTGATCGATTCGCTTCCAAAAAATTCCGCTTACTATCTTCATATCTTCGGGAGTTTTCACTTCTTTTTCAAGAATGCTCGCCATTGTCACAATCTCATAAATAGTTTTCTCTCTCTTCTCTATCTCAACTCTCATATCTCTTGTTAGTTTCTCATCAAAATTAAGAAGCATCCGATTGATAATATCCGCCGCGCTGGCCTCCCTGAAAAAAATATACGTGTCGGGAAATAAATAACCTTCAAGACTGGCCTTGGCCGGCTTATCTTTCAGAAAATTATAGTCTGACTTAACTCCGCAACTGCATTTAACTTTCTCCAAGAATCCATTTTTTTCAAAGCCTTTTTCCTTCAAGACTTCTTCCATTCTTTTGGCGCTGGTTCCTTCCGGAAAAGTTACTTTGATTTCATTCGGAACGACTTCACCGATTGAGATCACCTGCACAATTTCCGGAATGGTCATCGAACCGCGAAGCTCGTACTTTCCAGCTTGAAGTTTCTCCCGGCTTCCGGTTTTCCAGATGTAATAATCGAAATACAAATCATTTTCGATAAGTTGCGCTTCTTTGAGCCTTTCCCCGATTTCCTTCACGCCCTCTCCATCTCTGATTTCGAAAGCTTGGGAAATATTTCCAGTGCCGTGCGAAAAGTACACTTGGCGGTGAAACCAGTATCCAAGAAGCAAAACGATGGCCAAAAAAACAAAACCTTTTTTGAAAAAAGATTTTGGCCGCAGTTTATCGTTTTCGATCCGGATATAGTGCACAGAAATAATTATAGCAGATTTTTTGATTTGGGCAAAATTTTAGCGCGACCCAACATGTGTGCCGCGCTTTGCTATGCAATAAATCTCGCTTAGATTTTTTTTGCTTCTTCTTTGTGTAAATAGCAGTAATAGTCCCGCGGTTCGGCTTTGCCCTCCTTTATTCTCTTGACTTTAGGCCAGGCTAGATAGGTTGGACAGCCTGAGAAAGAACATCTGCGTCTTGGCAAATTATGCGATAAATGATTGGCCGACACGTCGAGTGAATATACCAGCGCGCTATCCAGTCCATTTTGACCACCCCGACGCTTTCTGCTATGATGATTTATTCCCGCCGTGTCTCGTCCATCCCTCATTTTTAATCCTCCTTGTGTAATATTTTTAAGGCTGATTTACATTTTTACATTTGAGCCGTTGCTCATTATCCCTATTTATGCACAAAAAAACAGGCTTGTCAACCCAAAAAAATTTTTCTATTTTCTTTCTCCTATTTTATATGAATATTATTCCCCAATTATTTGCAGTGCGATTTGGCGCGAGCGGGCGTTGTCGAGTTCCACCGCGAAAATTCTCTGCCATTTTCCAAGCTGCAAATCGCCTTTCATGATATTCAAATAGCAGCTCGTTGGCAGAAACGTCGCTTTGCAATGAGCATGTCCGTTGGCGCATTCGTCGCCGCACATATTTACCGTGCGGATGTCAAAATTATCATGCATATATTTCGTTGTTCGAGGAGCGACTTTTTCCAGAACTTTCTTGATATCCGAAATCAAAAGCGGTTCCGCTTCTTGAACTAAAACTGCCATCGTCGTGTGGAGACTTTGAATATTTATTACACCTCTCTTTATTCCGGCTTTTTTCAATTTTGCCTTGATTTTGTCCGTGATGTCGATGAAATCCAATGTCGTCGCGGTTTTAAGCCTGATAATGTGATTGATAAGCTTCATAGATTTAACTAAAACTTAATCTAACATTTTATGCCCAATAATACAAGAGGCAAAATATCTGATACTTAAGGCGAAATATAATATACGAAATTAAAATCTTGCTTCTTTATCAATGGTCATTCTCTTCTTAAGCGACCGGCCGCCGCAGCGCTGAAGCGTGATGATGCGATCTTTGTCGTGGTGGATTTGGTTTTCCAGCTCTTCATAAACGCTGTCAATCGAGCCCTCAATGAATTCGGTTGTGTCTTCCCCACGATAATCCTGATAGGGCGTGTGAAACATCACCTCCACCCGAAATTTCCCCTTTTTGTCAAGATTAATTTCCACCTCCACTGAAATCACCGCGTCTTCGCTAAAAGATTTGAAAAATTTTCCCAATTTTTCGATTTTTTCAGTGACATAATTCTTTGTTCGTTCATCAATTCTTACCTCCTTGAATAGAAAACGAATGTTCACAATTTCTTTATGTAAAAACTTAATCCCCAAAATATTTTTTCTATTTTATATCTACTATTTTATATGTTACCTTATTTCTCCTTCTTCCCCTACTTGATCCAGCTTCACCGACAAAACTCTTGAAACCCCGTCAGTACTCATTGTAACGCCATACAAAACCGAGGCCTGGCGCATTGTTTCCCGGTTGTGGGTGATGAGGACAAACTGGGTCTCGTGCGAGAACTCCTGCAAAATTCTTCCGAAGCGCCGGGAATTAGCCTCGTCGAGCGCCGTTTCAATCTCATCCAGAATCGCAAAGGGCGGAGGACTATTGGCAATAATGGCAAACAATAATGCCTGCGACGTCAAAGCCCTTTCCCCGCCCGAGAGTATATTGAGCCCGGAAATTCTCTTCCCGGGAGGGCAGACTTTGATTTCAATTCCAACTTCCTTCGGCCCCTCCTCTTCCTCCGCTGCTTCTTCATCCATATTTTCCGCACTATCCGCCTCATCCGCTTTTTCTCCGCTAATATCCTTGATATTTCTCCTCATTTCGATTTTCGTTTTCACGAGCTCCGCACTCCCTCCCCCGAATATTATTTTGAAATACTTCGAAAATTCAGAATCCACTTTTTTGAAAGTTTCCTCGAAGGAACCTTTTATTCTCTCATCCATTTCCTTGATGACTTCCGCAAGCGACCCAATCGCTTTTTCAAGATCTTTTGACTGGCCGGTGAGAAAATCATACCTTTTTTGAGTTTCTTCGTATTCTTCAATAATCAGCGGGTCAATCGCCCCGATCTGTTCAGAAAGGGTTTTCAGCCTTCCGATATCCCGCTCGTATTTCGGAGCATCGAGTGTTTCCGGAACAGCTCCTTTTGAAAGCAATTCATCAGGTTCATGAACACCCAAATCCTGTTTTATTTTTTCCTTCAAATCTTCTTCCCGAACTTCTACTTTTGCAAGCCGTATCCGAATTTCATTAATCTTTTCCCGAATCATTGAGACCTCGTGCCGTTTTTTTCGGAGTTCCCCCTCAAGTTCAAAATAGTGCCTGCGCGATTCCCTGTCATGGGAAATGAGCTCTTCCATTTTCTTCTTGCTCGCGTCAGCTTCACTTTTGAGCCTGGCCAATGATCCGGCAAATTCTCTTTTTCTTTCTTCAAGCTCGCCTGTGACTCGGAGATCGACCACATTCTCCATTTCTTTTTTTTTCTCTTCCTTTTTCTTCCCTTCTGAAACCTCCCGATAAAGCGACTGAAGCTCTTCGCCAACTGCCAGAAAATTTTGCTTAAAACGTATAATGTCTTCCAGATTTTTTACTCTTTCAATCTCTTCCCCCAAATTTTTATACCTCGCCTGGATTTTACCGATTTTCCCCCTGACATAAGGAAAATCAACCGGTATTTCGCTTATCAATAAAAAATTTTTCGATTTTTCCTTTTCAATTTCAATTTTTGCGCCAATGATGGCCAGTTCTTTTTCCACCTGGTTGATTTTCTCAAAAATTTCTTGTCTTTCTCGTTCAAGAATGTCTCTTTTATTCTCAAAGTCGATGCTGGTTTTGCCCTCTTTTTGAATTTTCGCCTCAAGCTCGTCAATTTTCCTCTGAATTTTTATTTCTTCCCGCCCCGCTTCTTCTTTCTCCTCGTGTATGCTTTCTTTTTCGGTTTTCGTTTTTTTCCAGAGAAATCCAAAGAATTCCTCTTGTTTTTGACGAAGTTCACGCACCACATCTTTGCCTTTCTTGGCTTTTTCCGACTGGCGCTTAAGCACCCGGAGGTGCGGACTTATCTCTTTTACAAGATCAGCGACTCGCGCCAGATTCTGGCGGGTTGATTCAAGTTTTCTTATGGAACGCTCTTTTTTTAGCTGATAGGGCTTCACACCGGCCGCTTCTTCAAGAATGATTCTTCTTTCAACCGGCGTCGCGTTGAGAACCGCATCGGCCATTCCCTGATTAATAATGCAATAGCTTCTTTGACCAACGCCGGCCTTGGCAAGAAGATCAATAATGTCAATAAGACGAACTCTGCTTTTGTTGACATAATACTCACCCTCGCCGCTCCGATAAACTTTTCTGGTGATAATCACTTCTTCAAATTCAATTGGGATTCTTTTGTCGGAATTGTCAAGAAAAAGCGAAACCTTGGCGCTTCCCAACTGCGATTTTTTACCGGAACCGGCGAAAATCACGTCTTCTGATTTTTTTCCGCGAATATTTTTGAGCGACTGCTCGCCCATTGTCCAGCGCACCGCGTCAGCGATATTCGATTTCCCGCTCCCGTTGGGGCCTACAATGGCCGTGATTCCGCATTTTTTTCCATTTTTCGCGAGACTGCAGGAAGGCAAAAAATCCAAGACGGTCTTGGTTGCAAAAGACTTAAAACCAGATAATTCTATCCTTTTTAGATACATTTTTGTTTTTCTTCACCAATCCTTTACTTCAAGAGCGTTTCTCGCCGCTTCTCTCTGCGCCTGCTGTTTTGAAACTCCTTCTCCCTGCGCCACTTCCTCGTCTTCAAGATAAACCCCGACAATAAATTTTTTGTCGTGGTCGGGACCCGATTCGGAAAGAACCCGGTAATTCGGAGTGATTCCCACCCGGGCTTGGGCTTCTTCCTGAAAGTTGGATTTCGGGTCAATATAGAGTTTGCTTTTTATAACCTCGTCAAGATGAATCAAGACACTTTCTGAAATAAATTTCTTCGCGGCTCCGTAACCTTTGTCAAGATAAACCGCGCCAATTATCGCTTCGAGCGCGTTCGCCAAAAGATAATCCCTTGCCCGTCCGGTATCTTTGGCTTCTCCCCGGCTCATAAGAAGAAAATTTTCCACCCTCAGCCCGCGGGAAACATTTGAGAGCATGTCCTTGTTCACCAGCGCCGCCCGCCAGTTGGTAAGTTCTCCTTCCGGGTTGGGAAAATTTTGATATAAATGCTCCGTCACCACCAGCTCTAAAACCGCGTCTCCAAAAAATTCAAGGCGCTCATTATGATCCAACTTATAGCTCCTATTCTCATTCAGATACGACCGATGCGTGACGGCAGTCCGAAGCAGATCGAGATTTTTGAATTTTACTTTTGTTTTCTTTTCCAGATCTTCGATGTTTTTTACAGCCATACCCTTTCAAATCCCAAGCTCAAAGCTCAAATGTCAAATCAAGATCAAAATCCAAAATCTAAATTTGATATTTAGTTATTTGGATTTGATTTGAAATTTGGATTTTGAAATTTGGATTTATAAAAATTATTTATTAGCTTCAGTTTTATTATTTTCTTTGCCATCTTCCTTCTCCTTCTCGTCATTCTTCATTGGTTCTCCCATCTCGCGGTAAATTGTCCCCAAAACCCCGTTTACGAATCTCCCTGAAGATTCCCCGCCGTAAGTCTTGGCCAGTTCAATCGCCTCATTGATGGCCACCTTCGGCGGAACTTCTTCGTAATTCCCAAACACAAGCTCAAAAATCCCAAGTCTCAAGACATTTCGGTCAACTACTGTCACTTGTTCCAGCGGCCATTCCGGCGCGCATTTTTCAATAAGTTTGTCGATTTTCCCCTGATTTTTGAGAACTCCCTGAATAAGATAGTGAATAAAAGAAGCGTCCTCCACGCCGGGGCTGAATTCTTCGATATTGTGTTTTACTATATTCTCAACCAGATTTTTCTTCCTGCCCCGAAAATCCCACTCGTAGAGGCACTGCATGGCGACGGAACGGAGAAGATGTCGGTTGGCCATTTTTTCTGTTGTCATTCCGACCAAGTTCCGACTTATCGGAACGCGCGGAGGAATCTTCGTACATACGCAATGGATTAGCCATTAGATTACGCACGCAGATCCCTCGGCTGCATCCCGATAAAATCGGGATTCCGCTCGGGATGACAATTAAGTTTTATTTAAAAATAATCTTGCTAAAATGCAATTTCCCAACTTTTATTACTTTGTTATTATAATCCTTTTTGTTTAATTCAAATTTATAATCAATTATTTTTTCCCCGTCCACCGAAACTCCACCCTGCTCTATTTTTCTCCTCGCATCGCCAATACTTGTTGCCATCCTCGCTTTTACTATAAATTCTGTAAGTTTAATCCGAGTCGAAGCAATCTTTATGGATTTAATTTTATCCGGCAGTTCTTTTTTTTGAACAGTCTTCACAAAATAATCCTGCGCCTTCTTCGCCTCTTTTTCCCCGTGATAAATTTTCACAATTTCGTATGCCAGACGCATTTTTGTATCCCGCGGGTTGGATTTTCTTGCTTTTCTGTAATCCAAATCCGTCGCGAGTTCAAAGTATTCTTTCATCGCCGTGTCCGGAATGGACATAATTTTCCCGTAGATTTGGTCGGCGCTTTCGGTGATGCCAACGTAGTTGTCAAGAGACTTGCTCATTTTCTCCTTTCCGTCCGTTCCGACCATAATTTTTATAATGACCATACACTGCGGGTCCTGGCCGAACTTTTGCTGATAGTGGCGCCCGAAAAGTTCGTTAAATTTTTGATCGCTTCCCAGAAGAACCACATCCGCTTTGAGTTTCACGCTATCGTAGCCCTGCATAATTGGATACACCAGTTCGTGAAGACCTATATCCCTTCCGGATTTCATGCGCCTCTGAAACATATCCCGCTCCAAAATCCGCGCCGCAGTTGTCATTGTCATGAGACGCAGAAATTCATAAAAACTCATCCTCGAAAACCACTGGGAATTGTATTTTATTTCCAATAAATTTTTGTCAGTTTTCAAAATTTTCGAGGCTTGTTTGACGTAGGTCGCCGCGTTTTTTTTGATTTGGGCATCGCTCATCATCGGCCGGGTTTTGTCCTGACCTGTCGGATCTCCAACTTTTGAGGTCGCATCGCCAATGAGAAAAACGACCTTATGCCCCAAATCCTGAAACTCTCTCATCTTGCGAAGCGCCACCGCGTGCCCCAAATGCAAATCCGGACGGGTCGGATCCGCGCCGAATTTCACTATCAATTTTTTCCCTAAGCTAAGCTTCTTCTCTAACTCTTTTCGGCCGATAACCTCTTCGACTCCGCCTTCGGAAAGAAGCTTTTTGATTTTTTCTTTGTTGGATTTCACAATAAAAATACTACCACTTTTCTAGCCAAATTGCAAAAATTATGTGGTAAATTCCAAATCTCCCGCGTGATTTTGATTATCTTGAAATTTTTTTCTTGAGCGCCTGGGAAATCTGCGCCTGCCGGGCGTCAATCCATAAAGTATCAAGGTCAACAATATAGTAGCTCCCTATTTTGCTTTCGAGCGTCAGGGAATTGCCGACGGTGTACTTCACTTCGTGATAGATCGTGAAATATTCCGTATGCCAGTGGCCGGCAAGAACCAGTTTTGCTTTTCCCTCTTCACTAAACCAGTTTTCCGTCTCCCGGTATCTCTTGTAGACCGATGAGAGATCTTTTTTGTTAAAAATAGGATAGTGCATCACGGCGAGTACCGGTCTGTCGGTTTTTTCCAGTAAATCTTCCAGCCACTCCGCCTGATTCGAATCCATGCCTCCTTCTCTGACCGCGCATCTCTGGGAATTGTCAAGGGCGATTATTCTCCAGCCGTAGCGGTCGAGATAATAATAGCTCTTTTTTTGCTTCATGTATTTTTTTATCGTTTTTTCCCGATCATGATTTCCTCTTGCGAGAATCATCTCCATCCCCCTTGCTCTGATTATTGACCTTATCCTTTTTACGTATCTTACTTCCCGGCTGTGGTCTGTTATGTCGCCGGAAATAACGATAATTTCAATTCCTTCATTTTTCATTTCCGTCAGAGCTTGAGCCAGATATTGCTTATAATAACGGGGGTAGAAAATATTCGTCGCGCTTTTCTTTTTTTTCTTCGCGCTCCCGGCGTGAATGTCGGTTATCCAGCCGATTTTCTGGGCGAATACGAGATTAGGCAGCAGAAAAACCAGCGTCAGTAAAACAAAAATTGTCGCAAATTTCTTGAATTTCATTTTTACTCAATAAATCTATCTGGGATCTTGAAGTCCAGATTTTACTTCCTACAGCATTTCTTAATAATTGCTAGTGAGCCCGCAAGCGAAAGCTTGCTTTCATTTGGGACGAATGACGCAATTTCAAGCGCCGCAACAGCGCTTATATTTTTTCCCACTCCCACACGGGCAAGGGTCGTTTCGTCCAATTTCTGTTTTGTTTCGGATAGTCTGTCCGCTGGATGGGATGGATTTTCCTTCCGAAGCGTCTTTTGCCGCGCCCGCCAACAACGCTTCGCGTAGCGATGCGGGCTGGCCGAATTGAGCCGGTTGTTCTTCCGCGCCTTGATATTTCGCCTCTTCGAGAATGTTTTTTTGCGGCGCGGGCTCTTCACGCACGACTCCAATCTTAAATATCGTATTGATGACCGCCGAGCGGATATTGGCCATCAGATTTTGAAACAGCAAATAGGCTTCCTTTTTGTATTCCACCAGCGGGTCGCGCTGGCCATAGCCGCGAAGCCCGATTCCTTCGCGAAGATAATCAATATCATCCAAATGATTCATCCAAAAAGTGTCAATGGAGCGAAGATACATCGCGCGCTCAATCTGGCGCATAATTTCGGGAGTGATTTCCTGCTCCTTTTTTCCGTAGCTTTCTTTTGCCAAACCTTTTAAAAATTCAACGAGCGCCGAAATTTTTTGGGCGTCGTTGGCGTGATTCTTTGATTGCCTGATTTCCAGCAATTTTTTGAACGATTCTTCGCTCACTGGAAAAATCTGGTTTAAATTCTCCTTGATTTCACCAGCGTTCCAGTCTTCAATATGCCCCGCAGTATGAAGTCCGACAACCTGTTCAATTTCTTCTTCAATCATCTGAATGATATCGTCTTTGATTGATTCTTTTGTTAGAATTTCTTTGCGCCTTTTGTAAATCACTTCCCGCTGTTTGTTCATCACGTCATCGTATTCAAGAACATGCTTTCGGATGTCAAAGTTAAATCCTTCAATTTTAGCTTGAGCTGACTCGATTGATTTTGAAATAATTTTGTTTTCAATCGGCTGGTCCTCGGGAAGCCCGAGCCGATCCATAATATTTTTCACCCGGTCGCCCCCAAAGCGCCGCATCAGCTCGTCCTCGAGCGACACAAAAAACTGGGACGATCCCGGATCGCCCTGCCGGCCGGAACGCCCCCGAAGCTGATTGTCAATGCGGCGCGCCTCGTGACGCTCCGTTCCAAGAATGTGCAGGCCGCCCAGCTCAACGACGCCCTCGCCGAGCTTGATGTCCGTTCCGCGCCCGGCCATATTCGTCGCGATTGTCACCGCACCGTGTTCACCGGCCTTGGCGATTATCAAGGCTTCCCGTTCATGATTTTTGGCATTTAGCACTTCATGCTGGACACTTTCGCGCGCGAGCATTTCTGACAAAATTTCCGATTTTTCAATGGCGATTGTTCCAACCAAAACCGGCTGGCCTTTTTCGTGACGACGCTTTATTTCCCCAATCACCGCTTTGAATTTCCCCGTCTCTGTTTTATAAACCATATCAGGCAAATCTTTCCGAATCATCGGAACGTTGGTCGGAATCGGAACCACATCAAGATTATAGACTTTGGCAAACTCCTCGGCGGAAGTCAGCGCCGTCCCGGTCATGCCGGCCAGTTTGGCGTACATGCGGAAATAATTCTGAAAAGTGATGGTGGCCAGCGTCCGGCTTTCGCGCTGCACTTCGACATTTTCCTTAGCCTCAATGGCTTGATGGAGACCTTCAGAATAGCGCCGGCCGGGCATCAAGCGCCCGGTAAAATCATCAACGATAATTACCTGCCCGTCGCGGACGACGTAATCCCGATCGCGCTTGAAAAGAATATTAGCTTTCAAGGCTTGTTCAAGTTGGTGGACATAGGTGATTGTTCCGGCAGTATAGATATTTCCCACGCCCAGCATCTCCTCAACCCTGGCAATTCCTTTTTCGGTGAGAGTCACCGCCCGCATTTTGTGATCAACGGTGAAATCGTCATTTTCTTTGAGTCGCAGGACGATTTGGGCAAAGCGCCGGTAAAGCTTTGTTGATTCGGTGTCCGGCGCGCTGATGATAAGCGGCGTGCGAGCCTCATCAATGAGAATCGAGTCCACTTCGTCAACGATGGCATAATTCAACTCACGTTGCACCATTTGGCCAAGACTTTGCACCATATTATCCCGCAAATAATCAAAACCGAATTCATTGTTCGTGCCATACGTAATATCCGCCGCGTAAGCCTCGCGCCGCGAAACAGGCCGCAAATTTTCCATTTCCACGCTTACTTCATCGCTATCCTCAATTTTCGGCTCATATATAAAAGACGCATCGTGCTGAATACACCCCGTTGAAAGTCCAAGAAAATGATAAATCGGTCCCATCCAGTTGGTGTCACGTTTGGCCAAGTAATCGTTGACGGTAATAACATGAACGCCTTTTCCCTCAAGCGCGTTGAGATAAACCGCCGTCGTCGCCGTATGGGTTTTTCCTTCCCCCGTTTTCATCTCGGCGATTTTACCCTCGTGAAGAGTGATTCCACCCATGAACTGCACGTCGAATAACCTTTTCCCGTCCACCCTTTTCACCGCCTCGCGGACTACGGCAAAAGTTTCAGGGAAAATATCATCCGTTTTTTCCCCTTTTTCAAGCCTTTTTCTGAACTCGTCAGTTTTGGCTTTCAGTTCTTCGTCGGACAACTTGCTGATAACCGATTCGAAATTATTGATTTTACCAACAATCGGCTTGAGTTTGTTCACTTGTCTTTCGGCCCCGCCGAAAAGGCGTTTTAGAATCATAATCATGGTTTTTCACACTTTTCAATGTTAGCTGATTTAGTGAGGAAAGTAAACCTTAAAAATAAAGACAGTCCACCAATTTACAGATGGACTGCTTGCCCCGTACTAATTCTATTGCAGTACCCAAAACACGCACGCACTACACAAAATTAGTGCGGGGCCCTTTGAGCCCCCAAATTTTATTTTATTTAAGCCCATTCTCTCTAATCGTGTTTCTCTGTAATCTCCTGCCTGATTTTTTTGAGAATCGCCGCCGCTTCGTCTTTTCCGCCCAGGCCGAAAGCCAAACCGCCGGCCAGAGCCAGCATGGCAACCAGTCCGATGAAAAGTGTATTAATAAGCGAGGAGGCGATTCCGAGCTGAATAAGCGCCGCCAGAAACCCGAAAATCACAATCGCCCACTTCGCGACCGTCGCCAGAAGCGTCGCCGAAACAATTCCGGCCACTTTTGTGCTTCCTTTCACAACCGCGTAGACAAAATTGGCAACTAAAAAGGCGACTGCCAAAATCACCGCCGCCACAACGACATTCGGGAGATAGAGAATGATGCTGTTTAGAAAATTGGTAACCTGCACGAGTTTCAGAATGTCGGTTGCCGCCATCAAGAAAACAAGAATCAAAAACCACTTTACAAGGCCTCCGAGAAATTTGGCGACATCGAGCTTCACACCGGCCTTTTCAAATCTGGCCTTTGTGCCGGCCTTTTCCATCACATCGTCAACTTTGATCATCTTAAAGATGTGTTCGACAACTTTCCCAAGAGCAACCGCCACAATCCAGCCGGCTACAAAAACCAAAACCGCGCCGACGAGCGCCGGCAGAAAATTGATAAACCTTTCCCAAAGATTCAAAAAAGACAAGGTTATCGCTTCCCCCCAGGTTTGCACTGATTCCATTTAATCACCTCCTTTCGGAAATGGTTTGTATCTGCTAGAATCATTATATCAAAAAAATCATCCCCTCGCTAACTGCCTGTGGATAACTCAATGAAAAACAAAAAACTCTTCCTGAAAGCTTTTTTGAAAAATCCGCGCCGGGTAGGCGCCCTGAATCAAACTTCAAACTTCGTGGCCAAAGAAATCATCAATTCCATAGATTTCGAAAAAGCCCGTTGTCTGGTTGAATTAGGTGCTGGAATGGGCAATATTACCAAAAAAATAGTGAGAAAAATGCACCCGGAGTGCATTTTATTTTGTTTTGAGATAGACCCGGATTTAGCCGAGCAGATTGCCAAGAACATTCAGGACCCGCGCGTGAAAATAATCTCGGACAGCGCAGAAAATATGGGAAAATATCTGCACCAATCAAAAATAAAAAAAGTAGACTATATAATCTCCACTGTCCCGCTCACCACTCTTCCTTACCGCAAAATGAAAGAAATCCTCAAATCATCTTTCCAGTATCTCCGAAGCGGGGGAAAATATATTCAAGTTCAGTATTCTCTCCTCGGCCGGCGCCACTTGCGAATGCTTTTTCCCAAAATGGGCATTAACTTCGTCTTTCTTAACTTCCCGCCGGCTTTCGTCTATGTTTGCGTGAAAATCTAGTCAATTTTTTCCCACGGAAATTCTTCCCTTCCGAAATGGCCGTAAGCGGCGGTTTTTTTATAAATTGGTTTTCGGAGATCGAGTTTTTCAATTATGGAAAGCGGCTTGAAATCAAATTTTTCCCGGACAATTCCATTGATGTCTTCCCCTTTTTCGTTTATCGCTTCAATCATTAGAGGCTCGGCCCGGCCGATGGCATAGGCGACAGCCACAAGACACTCTTTTGCCGCCCCCTGGGCGACAAGATTTTTGGCAGCGTAACGCGCCATATAGGCACCCGAGCGGTCAACCTTGGTCGGATCTTTTCCGGAAAAACAGCCTCCGCCATGGGGAATGAGTCCGCCGTAAGTATCAATCATAATCTTTCTTCCAGTGAGTCCGGTGTCGCTCGCAAATCCGCCAATGGCGAATTTTCCGGTAGGATTGACAAGAATTTCAATTTCAGAAATATCCCCGACCAGGGACTTGATTAATTTTTTAATAAGCACTTCCTGAACTTGTTTTTGAGAAATATCTTCCCGATGCTGAGCGCTGACAAGAATTGTCCTGTATTTTCCTCTCTCGACCGTTATCTGGGCCTTCCCATCCGGGCCTAGCCATTCAATTTCTCCATTTTTTCGCAAATCTTCCAGTCCCTTGGTAAGTTTGTGAACCAAAACTACTCCCTTGGGCATATATTCCGGAGTTTCGTCTGTAGCAAAACCGTACATAATTCCCTGATCGCCCGCTCCGCCCGTATCGACTCCCTGGGCAATGTCCGGTGACTGTTTCACGACATTTGTAATCACCCTGATCTCATCCGTGTATCCAATCTCCCGATAAACATCGAGAGCAACTTTCTCAAAATCAACTCTTGCTTTAGTCGTTACTTCGCCTCCGACGATCAGGAGTCCATGCCCGCCAAAAGCTTCCATGGCGACCCGGCTTTTGGGATCCTGTTCGAGGCAGGCATCCAGAATGGCATCGGAAATCTGGTCACAGACTTTATCCGGGTGACCGGAGGTTACGCTCTCGACGGTGTAAATTTTCGGGACGTACTTCATTTTTTTGTATTAAAAATAAAAAACTTTCCTTGCAGGAAAGACAAATGACTTCTGGTATCTTTCCCGCGAACGGGCTAGAGGTAGCACCTTCCCCTGACGTAATGTCGGGGAGGTTGCTGGCAGGTCTCGCCTCTCCGACGTTACGTCGGAGATAAACTTCGGGCTAGTTCCCTTCCTGCGCTCTTGATACAAAATTATTCAATTTTGGCTACATGTAGAGTGATTATATATTTTCCCCGAACGCGTGTCAAATTTTAAATTTATTTGCCAGAAATTCTATTAAATAATAAAATCAGATTATGATTGAGAGTTGACTAAATTTTATTTAGTTGTATAATTTTTTAGTTGTGCTGTTAATCGCGGGTCGTTAGCTCAGTCGGTAGAGCAGCAGCCTTTTAAGCTGATGGTCGCAGGTTCGATCCCTGCACGACCCAATGCAATGAGTTTTGTGCGAGAGTAGTCCCGCTATTTTTGCGGGAATGGTCGCAGGTTCGATCCCTGCACGACCCAATGCAATGAGTTTTGTGCGAGAGTAGTCCCGCTATTTTTGCGGGAATGGTCGCAGGTTCGATCCCTGCACGACCCAATGCAATGAGTTTTGTGCGAGAGTAGTCCCGCTATTTTTGCGGGAATGGTCGCAGGTTCGATCCCTGCACGACCCACAAGACAAATTAAAAATTAAAGATGAAAAAGTAAAAATTTTGGTGTCGCTTCGCGACAATTATTTTATAAGGGTGCGTAGCTCAGCTGGTTAGAGCACTTCACTGATAATGAAGAGGTCGATGGTTCGAGTCCATCCGCACCCACTGCAACAATGACGAGGCTTGCCCCGCACTTATCGCGAAGCGATATAGTGCTGGGGTCCGAGGTTCGAGTCCTCGATCGCCCACAATGCAACATCTTCATGGGCCGATAGCTCAGTTCCCGCCAGAGGCGGGCAGGGTCCGAGCGCCTGTGGAGTTTATCCCGCACCAAAATTAAGTTTCTTTCTTATCCATTCACGGGCTTGTAGTTCAATGGTAGAACGCCTGTTTTGCATACAGGAGGTTGAGGGTTCGATTCCCTCCAAGTCCAAAGAAAAAAACAGTATGGGAATTTTGGTGCGGGACAGGCAGGAGGTCTGGGGTCCGAATCCCCATCGGTCCAAAAACAAAATTCGAGATTTGACCTCGAATTTTTTGAATTTAGTTTTTACTGATCATTGATATCAGTCAATTCTTTTTCTCACTATTCCCAAATATACCAGCGGGGCGATGCCCCAAAGGAATTGATAGAGATCGCCCGTGAAGAATTTGCGAATATTCGGCGTGACAAAATCAGCCGTTTCCTTGGCGGAATACCAGTTGAAAATTATGGAAAGGGAAAGTCCGACTACAATCGCCGTGCCGACGACCAGTTTTGTCATCAGCATTGGCCCGTGCCCGGAAACATTGGCCCTAATAATACGGGAAAAAAGAATAACAAACCCGACCAAAACCGCCAGAAACAGCAGAGTCTTGTTATTTGCGCTCCTCACAAATTCAAAATCAGCCATATTCACCACCGCGTAAGCCGCGTAAACTCCAAGAAGCGAAACCAGCAAGCGATGTTTCCCGAGAGCAAAGGAAACAACGAAACTCACCAGCAGAAACAAAATCAAGAAAGACATATCGCCGGCGAGATTGCTTTTAATGCCGAGACTGCTGATAAGATTGTTGAGATTCATATTATTCTTTACGAAATACGAAACTAAACGAAATTACGAAATTATGCAAAAATATTGACTAGTGGTTTTCGTATTTCGAAATTTTCGTAATTCGTAAAAGTTAACCTTTTAATTTTTCAAAAATTTCTCTTTGCTCCCTTGTTAAATTCTTTGGTGTTACCACCTGTATTCTAACATACTGATCTCCGTGGCCAAAGCGGCTTAAGTGTTTGACTCCTTTTCCTTTGAGACGAAAGACTTCACCAGATTGCGTTCCGGCGGGAATTTTGAGCTTCAGAGAGCCATCAATCGTTTCGACTTCAATCTTATCTCCCAGCGCCGCCTGGGAAAAAGAAATTTCTTCTTCGCTATGAATGTCGTCATTTTCGCGGATAAATTTTTCGTGCGGTTTTACATGGACCGTAACGTATAAATCCCCCGTTTCCCCGCCTTTTTCGCCGCTTTCGCCAAGTCCTTCCAGTCGAATTGACTGTCCATCCTTGATTCCCGCCGGTATTTTTATCTTCACGTCTTCGTATTCCCGCACTCGCCCGTCTCCGCCGCATTTCTGGCATTTTTTCTCCGGAACCTTTCCCTCGCCGCCGCATTCGGAGCAAACCGAAACTTGCGAAAATGTCCCAAGAATAGTCCGTCGCGAGGTTTGCACTTCGCCTTCTCCTTCGCAGATTAGGCACTCCACTTTTTTCGATCCCGGCTCCACGCCCTCGCCATGGCAATGAGCGCATTTCATCCGTTTGTATAAATTCAATTCTTTCTCCGCGCCGTGGGCCATCTCGAGAAAATCAATTTCCGCGTCAATCTGAATATCCTCACCTCGATACCACCGCCTTCTATTCCGACCGCTTCGCGCGTCGGAGCCAAATCCGGCCTGCTTAAAAATATCCCCGAAAATATCTTCAAAACCGGAAAATCCCTGACGGCCGCCTCGCCCGCCGCCAAAGTTAAAATCAAATCCTTCGGCAAAGGACGAAAAATCGCGAAAGCCTTCGAATCCGCGAAATCCGCCGCCGGCCTGGGCCTGCTCGAATGTCTGGCCAAACTGGTCGTACTGCGAACGCTTTCCCTTGTCAGAGAGAACCTGATAAGCTTCATTTATTTCCTTAAAACGCGCCTCATCCCCGCCCGATTTGTCGGGATGATGTTGGTGCGCCAGCTTGTGATAGGCCTTTTTTATCTCATCGTCACTCGCTTCGCGCGAAACGCCGAGAATATCGTAGTAGTCTTTGGACATAAACAAAAAATTTCAAATTTAAAATTTCAAATTTAAAATTAAATGCTGTATTCAATCATCACCACTTCCCTCTGTTCATGCTTAATTTCTACCACCCTTAAAACACGTAGTAATTTAATAATAAGCAACACGAATAATCCGAGAAAAATATCAACGGCCGTTCCCAAAATTCTCGCCGTCAGAAACAGCCCAAAAGCTAAGATTATAGGAACATAAAACTTTTCCGACCCCGAGTACTCAAAAAAGCTTCTTTCCGTTTTATCGATATAAGCCAAAAGCACATCCCTCATCGGCTGTTCGCCAATCACCGGAACTCCCAACTGCTTCGAAAGGTCGCTTTTCGCTTTTGAGAGCATTTCCTCCTGAATTTTTTGGGCTGTCGCATTTCCGATCATCTTTGTCACGTCTGTCGGACTACCAATCGAAGCTTTTTCAGCAAGGTCATTCTTCACGCCCGCCAGAGGCGGGTCCACCTTTGGCGGAAAATTTTTCAGCAAAAATTCATCAACGGTAATATCATTCCTGATATCTTTGATCATTTTTTTCTTGTCATTGGGCAAAATGAAACCCGCCGCCTTAAGTCCCCAGTCAATTTCCGTCTCAAGAGATTTCACTTCAATCATTGAGGCTGAAGGGGCCGGTTCAGTAGTTATGGAGAAATAATAAGCAATCGCGGCAATAAGGCAGACTGCCGTGACAAAATATTTGAGGCTGTGACTGACCAAATGATAGAAATCAATCTTAATTCCCCTTTCGATTTCCTTTTTGATCCGCCTTTCAGTGAGAACAAGGAACAAAACGACCAGAAAGGCGGCTGCCCACGACCAGCCGGACCTAATGAAAACAAGGTATCCAAGCCCCGAGACAGCGTAGCAGGAATGAATATAAATTCTGTTTTTGAGAAATATCGCACTTAAAGTGAACACAACCGCCCAAAAACTGAAGGTCAGAACCGGATAAAGCCAAGAATGAGCCGACCGGCCATAAATCGCATTGGCTAAAATCCACCAACTGACCCAGGCGGCGATAACATTCAATCCCAAAACAGAATAGGCAAAAATTTTATTTTTCATGCGACACCATTGTCATCCCCGCGAAAGCGGGGATCTAGACAATTTTTTATTTATCTTTATGTTTCTATTTTACTCTTTTTTTCTCTTTTTCATCTACAACTTCCCCCTCTTTCACATCTGATTTTTCATCTTTCTTTTCTTTGGTTTTTTCGCCGGCTTTAGCTTTATCGGCGGCTTGGGCTGCCTGATAAAGTTCCTGCCCAATCTTCTGCGCTTCCTGCGAGAGTTCTTCGGTCGCTTTCTTGATTGCCGCGACATCGTCGCTATCCTTAACTTTTTTGAGCGCTTCGATTTTTTCTTCAACCGGTTTTTTCTTGTCGGCCGATATTTTTTTTCCGGCTTCGCGTAAAGCTTTTTCGGTCGTGTAGGCTAAAGTATCAGCCAAATTTCGCGCTTCTACCAGTTCTTTTTTCTTTTTATCCTCTTCGGCATGCACCTCCGCGTCTTTCGCCATTTTTTCGACTTCTTCTTTGGAAAGTCCCGTTGAAGCTTCGATGCGGATGGATTGCTCTTTTCCGGTCGCTTTGTCTTTGGCTTTGACGCTCAAAATTCCGTTGGCGTCAATGTCGAACGTCACTTCAACTTGAGGAACGCCTCGTGGAGACGGGGGAATCCCATCCAGCATAAATCTTCCCAAAGTTTTGTTGTCCGCCGCCATTTCCCGCTCGCCCTGAAGCACGTGTATTTCCACGCTTGGCTGATTATCAGCTGCCGTGGAAAATACCTGCGATTTAGAAGTGGGAATAGTAGTATTTCTATTAATGAGCGGCGTTCGCACTCCCCCAAGAGTCTCGATTCCTAAAGTTAATGGAGTAACATCCAGAAGCAGAACGTCTTTGACGTCTCCACTCAAAACTCCGCCCTGTATTGCCGCTCCAATGGCAACCACTTCATCCGGATTGACCGTCGCGTTTGGTTTTTTTCCGAAAAATTTCTCGACCGTTCGCATCACCAGCGGCATTCTTGTCATTCCGCCGACCATAACTACTTCATTAATATCTCCCGAAGATAATTTCGCGTCTTCAAACGCCTTTTTACACGGCCCGAGCGTTTTTTCAACCAAATCCCCGACAAGCTCCTCCATTTTAGCCCGCGACATTTTCATTACCATATGCTTTGGCCCGCCCGCGTCGGAAGTTATGAAGGGCTGATTTATTTCTGTTTCTTGAGCCGTTGAAAGTTCAATCTTAGCTTTTTCGGCCGCCTCTTTGATGCGTTGAAGAGCCAGGGAGTCTTTGGAAAGATCAATGCCTTGCTCTTTTTTAAATTCGTCAATAATCCAATTAATAATCCGCTGATCAAAATCATCACCACCCAAATGCGTATCACCGTTCGTGGCTTTTACTTCCACCGTGTCGTCGCTCACTTCCAAAATGGAAATATCAAAAGTTCCGCCGCCCAGATCATAAACGGCGATTTTTTCGTTCTTTTTCTTGTCAAAACCGTAAGCAAGCGCCGCCGCAGTCGGTTCATTGATGATTCTTTTCACCGTAAGTCCCGCGATTTCTCCCGCTTCTTTGGTGGCTTTTCTTTGCGAATCGTCGAAATAAGCAGGAACGGTGATGACCGCTTCGGTGATAGTCTCCCCGAGCTTTGCTTCCGCATCAGTCTTCAGTTTTTGCAATATCATCGCTGAAATTTCCTGCGGAGTATATTCTTTTGCCTGCCCCGCACTTGATGCGGGGTCGCCCATTTTCACTTTCACTCCGCCGTTGGCTTTGATAATTTTATACGGCATCAACTTCACATCCCGCTGGATTTCTTCGTCCTCAAACCGGCGCCCGATTAACCTTTTAATCGAGAATAAAGTATTTTCCGGATTAGTCACCGCTTGTCTTTTCGCAAGAAGACCGACCAACCGCTCATTTGATTTCGAAATGGCGACCATCGAAGGCGTCGTTCGCGCTCCTTCTTTGTTTTCGACGATTTTTGGCGACCCGGCTTCCACCACCGCCATGGCGGAGTTGGTCGTTCCGAGATCGATTCCCAGTATTTTGCTCATGGCTTAATTTTAATTTCAAATTTCAAGTTCTAAATTTTAAATGAATTTCAAATGACTGAATTTTAAAACATTTGAAATTTGGTAATTTAAAATTGAATTGAAATTTAAAATTTTAAATTTAAAATTTATTTCTCTAGTTAATTGTGATAATTTTTCTACTCTATATCTACCCTCGCCGCTCTCAATATTCTCCCATTTAACCTATATCCCTTTTGCAAAACTTTTTTCACTTTCTCTCCTTTTCCCGAAATCGCTTCGTGAATTTCGGGATTGAATTTATCACCAACTTTCACTTCAATTTCCAAAACTTCATTATTCTTCAAAACATCCTCAATTTGCCTTTTTATATGCGTAATTCCAGCTACCCACGCCGATTTGCTTTGATCCTCTGGAACATGCGAAAGTGAAGCTTCAAAATTATCCAAAACCGGCAGAATCTGTAAAATCATGTCCATTTTGGCAAATTTTGCGAATTCTTCCCGCGCCTTCGCCTGGTCTTTTTTATAATTCTCAAAATCGGCTTGGCAGCGCTTCCAGGAGTCAAGATATTTTTTAGTCTCCAGGTATTTGATATAACTCTCAATGATATTTCTTGTTCCAAAGGCCAAGTCAAGTTTTAACGCTTCATTGATCGTATACCAATCAAATTCATTTTCGTATTCCTTATTTGTTCTTACCGAACTATTATTCCCACCGTATTTACATAAAAAATCAGTGAACACAAAATGTTTTTTCTTATGAAAATCCTTTTCAAATACGCTATCTTGAAACAGCAATTTATCTATAACTTCTACATCAAGACCTGCTTCTTCCTTGACCTCTCTCTTTATGGCATCCTCAAGACTTTCGCCAAGCTCAACATGACCTCCGAAACAAGTATATTTTCCTCCCCATTTTTTCCCGCGCGCCAATAGTACTTTACCTTCCTTGTTCACAATCAGCGCCCCCACAATCGGCTCCGGATATTTTTTTTCTTCTTTTTTCATCTATTGCCTTGTCATTCCGACCGAGCGTAGCGAGCGGAGGAATCTTCGTGCATAAGCAAATGGCTAGACATTAAATAATTCACGAAGATCCCTCGGCTACGCTCGGGATGACAGTCAAAAATGTATTCGTATATTTGTAATAGATTCGTAATTCGTAAAGAATATCGCAATCACCGCCGCTCCTCCCAGCAACTTCTTCATATACTGAATCAGCGACTTGTTTTTCGCGTAGCGCATCCTTTTGGGCCCAATGAGGGCCAGAATTCCTTTTTCGCCGCTCTTGGTTTTGTAGGGAGAGATTATCATTGAACAATTGGAAATTTCCTTGATCGGATTTTCCTTGCCGATGAAAATTTTTATTTCATTGTCTTTGAGATTTTTGACGAGTTTATCAACCCGCTCATCAATGAAGTCCAGCGTTTCCGCCAGCCGGCACAAGTCATCCATTTCCCGAAACTCCGGCTCGTCGAGAAGTTCTTTCATCCCGAAGTCATAAAATTCGTCTTTCACTCCGCTAATTGCCAGATTGCCGGAAAGACTGGAAAGCAGTTTTGCCGCCGTGCGAGTGAGCCGCGTATTTTTCGCTTTGAGTTTCAAAAGTTCCGCCTGCAGTTTTTTTTGCTCGGCTTTCGTGAGGTTTTTGTCAGGCATAATATGCTCGACAAAATAACGGTATCCTTCGTCCGTCGGAATCCGCCCCGCGCTGGTGTGGGGTTGAAACAAATATCCTGCGTCTTCAAGCTCGTTCATTTCGGCGCGGATCGTCGCCGAACTCAAATCGAAATCATATTCTTTCGCAATATGCTTCGACCCGACCGGCACAGCCGTTTCGGTGTATTCTTTCACGACAACGGAAAGCAAATTTTTCTGGCGATCTGTCAACATTCAATGTTGGGGAAACCCTAACATTGAATGTTTGGGTATTCCCGCGATTAGCACTCACATCACTCGAGTGCTAATTCATATTCTATTATTACCCTAAAACCTTGTCAAGGCTTTCAATTAAGCGGATCATTCCCTCCCTTACTCCACGGGTGGCACCGCACTATTCGCTTGAATCCGCGCCACCCGCCCCGCAAAATCCCGTATTTCGAAATCGCTTGATAGGTATATTCACTGCAGGTCGGGTGAAACCGGCAGATGCGTTCGGAGTATAAAAATGATAAAAATCCGGTATCAAGCGACAAATACTTCTGATACCAGCGAATCATTTTGAGAATTATTGATTTCATGGTATTATTGTAGCATGCGACAAATAGAAACAAAAAATATCACTTGGATAGATTTTCTAGAGCCCAGTGCCGATGAGGTTCTCGCGCTCAAGAAAATGAAAATTCATCCGCTGGCGCTGGAGGAATTTTCCACGCCTTCGGCGCGGCCTAAAGCCAGCCTCTATGGCAACTGCCTTTATCTCACGGTTCATATTCCCCTCTTCGACAAACTGAACCGCCGCACATATCCCAGCGAACTGGATATCGTGATGACCGACACTCATCTCATCACTGGCCATGACCAGGATATTTTTCAGTTGCGCGAATTTTTCACCAAGCTCCAGCGAAGCAAAAACCTGCGGGAAAAATATATGAGCCAGTCGCCCGGATATCTTCTTTACTATATCATCGAGATGCTTTTGGAATCATGTTTTCCAAAAATTGACCACATCAACAAAAACCTCGACAAGATAGAAGAGGAAATTTTCAAAGGCAATGAAAGAAAAATGGTTCATGAAATTTCCTACGTGAAACGCGACATCCTGAATTTCCGCCGGACTCTGAAGCCCCAGAAATCGGTCCTGGAGTCTCTCGCTCGCGACAACTATCCCCTTTTGGAGGCCGAACTGCGTCCTTACTATCAAGACTTGGTTGGCACCAACATTCGCGTCTGGTCGGCGCTTGAAAACGCGAAAGAAACCATTGAATCGCTTGAGGACACGAATGACGCTCTTCTTTCCAATAAGCTGAACTATACCATGAAAGTTCTTACCATCTTCTCGGCTATTTTTCTTCC
>Ga0210056_1000101_pt1 | contig 57629 bp, 45 predicted proteins | sample CryGeyCG2014_080_2_FD_183965 | JGI IMG/M metagenome (GOLD analysis project Ga0210056, IMG submission 183965) | Groundwater microbial communities from aquifer - Crystal Geyser CG07_land_8/20/14_0.80 (SPAdes) (version 2) | ecosystem: Environmental > Aquatic > Deep subsurface > Groundwater | place...
AGAAATGGTACAAACCATGATTAAAAATCATTTGGGCTGGCTCGTGGTCTGGGGCGGCGTTTTTGGTGGTTTAATCGGTTTCGGATCGAGTTTTCTGTTATAGAAAAACTGTTCGGAATTTCGTCCACAACACGCAAACACAATGTTCTCTCTTTTATTGAGCGCTCTCACGTGTAATAATACCAATTTGGTACAGTAGAAAATTTACTCATCAAGTTGAATAAATACAAAGGTGCAAGCATCTGGATACTATGCACTTAATAATCATTGCGCTCTGAGAAACTTTGCATGGCTCAATAAAATTGCAAAGGTCTCTTCTATAACCGGAAGGGCAATCATGACCCATAATGTCTACCAAATCCCCATTGATGCCATTCCTCTTAACGTCGCCGTCTATCGTTATATTGATAATGACTTTGTCTTTGTCGATTTTAACCGTCAAGCTGAACAAACAGAGCAAATTGATCGAAGCGCTCTGCTACATAAAAAACTATTAGAGGTCTTCCCCGGAGTTAAAGAATTTGGCTTATATGAGGTCATTGAAGAGGTTTATCGAACCGGGGAAACGCAAATCTTAGATAAAGGGTTATATCAAGACGACCGTTTGCAGGGATGGCGCAAAAATACGGTGATAAGATTACCAAACCAAGATGTGATGACCCTTTATGAAGACTTAACTGCCATCAAACAATTAGAACAAGAAAAAGATAGACGTCAACTGCTGCTTGAAGAGGCACAAAAAATTGCTCATTTAGGCAGTTGGACGTGGAATATGCTCACCGATGAGATTGAATGGTCAGATGAGGTGTTTCAGCTATTTGGCGAATCCCCGCAAAGTTTTAAACCCACCTTTGATCGTTTTCTATCTTATTTAAAGGATGCGGATCGACTTGCTCTGAAAAGAGCGATTAATCAGGCGATTGAAACCAAAACGGCCTATCAATTTGAGCACTGTATACAATTCTCTTCGAGTGGGCGCATCGTCTGGTTGCTTGAGTCGGGTCAGGCTCAGTATGATGAAAAGGGTCAAGCGGTAATGATGCTTGGGGCTGTGCAAGATATTACCCAACAAAAACAAGCTTTAGATCAACTACAATCTCTTGGTTTTATTATTGATAACAGCTTTAATGAGGTTTATGTCATTGATGCAGAGACGTTTAAATTTACCTATCTCAACCAGTCAGCTTTGATGAATTTGGGCTATTCACTAACTGAAATGCAGACCATGACGCCTCATGAAATAAATCCACATCTTTCACGACAACAGTTAATTGACCAAATACTGACGCCGCTGATTACCGGTGAAAAGGGTTTTGTGACTCATGAGACGCGTCACCTTCGTAAAAATGGTACTGAGTATGATGCACAAGTACGGGTTCAGAGAATGCAATTGGCGGGTAAACCCAACTTTGTGGTGATGGCAAATGATATTAGCGAAGCGAAGAAAAAAGATGAGGAAACTCAAGAGGCGAAAGACCGTTATCAAACGTTATTTGATTTATCGCCGGTCGGCATCTTGTTAATTGATCCAGCCACCCAAAAAGCCTTTGAATTTAATCATACCGCCCATCAACAATTAGGCTATACCGCAAAAGAGTTTGCCAAGCTTAGGGTTGGCGACTATGAAACGATAGAAACCTCTGAAGAGGTGGCTTCTAAAATTTCCCAGTTTAAGCTCGGTGAAAAAATCAGCTTTGCGACGCAACATAAAACCAAAAAAGGTGAAATACGCGATGTAAGGGTATTTGTTCAGTTGGTTAAACTTTCGGGACGACCGGCTTTGTTTAGTGTTTTTCAAGACATCACTGAGTTGAAACAATATGAACGTGCTTTAGAAGAATATGCCTATATTGACCCTTTAACACAAATTGCTAATCGACGTCAGTTTGATCAGACTTTTGAGAACGAATGGCGACGCAGCGAACGCAATCATACGCCGCTTTCTTTGATTATGATTGATATTGATTTTTTTAAAGTTTATAACGACATTTTAGGTCATCAAGCGGGAGATACCTGTTTACAACAGATTGCAAAAACCATTCATACTTCAGCCTCACGGGCAGGAGAGCTCACCGCTCGATATGGTGGAGAAGAATTTGTGGTTCTACTGCCCAATAATGATATCGCTAGCGCTGAAAAAATGGCAGAAATCATTCGTCACAATATTGCAGCGTTAAAGCTGCCGCATCCAGATTCTGATATATCTAATTACGTCACTATCAGTGCCGGCTATTCAGTGGTCGACTTTGTTAATAAGACTATCGATAGCCGCTCTCAGTTACTCAAACAGGCAGATGACGCCTTGTATAAAGCCAAAAAAGCAGGGCGAAATAGAGCCTACCCTTATAAAAATTAAATTCTAGTTAAAGTTGTATCTTGTCCAAAATTTATGTGACCTAAGCGATCCATTGCTATTTTTGCTTCAAGATGAAAGATTTTTCATTTTTTCTGACCAGATAAAAACCCAATCGAACCCCCAAAAAAAACAATGGTTTTAATTCGGTTGTCGGCCTCGTATAATTAAAAAATGGTTTAAGGCGAATGGTTTTATCCGTTCGCACCGATCTGGCTTTTTCCTTGATTTAAAATGGAATTTTTTCTCAACTTTTCCTTCAGGTGCTGAGGTGTTCGTTTCAGATCGAATGAGAATTGACAAAAAATAACCTGTAGGTTCCGTGTTAAGTTTCAGTCGTTATCAGCTTATGCTAAATCCCATATTCTAAACAGGGTTCTGATGGGGTGAATGGGCATCAATGGCGCGGTTAATCCTGAGTGAAAATGTGTAAAAAGGAGTGAAAATGAAGCGATTAAAGAAACGCATTTCAATTAAACTGACGATTTTTACACATTTGTTGCTGATGATTGCCATTACTGCATTTTCCTTGATTGGCATTCAATCCTACTACAACCATCAATATGCCAAGCAATCGGTTGCCGAACGCTTCGAACAATTATTTGAACGCATTGAGCTGAAAAATAAAGTGCTGGATCAACAGAGTCGAGCATTATTGAGCTTTATTGAAGAATATCCCAGCTTAAAAAACAGTACAAATAATGATGTTTCAAATCAAACTTTGCTGCAAAGTCTCGTCAAAACCCTGATCAACTTTCCAGAAGCCTATGCCATTTATATTGGTCATGCGGATGGGCGGTTTTTTGAAGTGATTAATATGAAACATCGCCCTGATTTGTGGCAACGTTTAAAAGCCCCTGAATCAGCTTATTGGGGGGTTGTGGAAGTGTCACCGCAGGATGGTGATCAAGCGTATCAGTATCGGTTTTATAACGAAGCATTGCAGTTATTAGCGCAAAGAGCCACGGCCACCACTTATGTGCCCGCCGAACGCCCTTGGTTTCAAGAAGCCATGAAAACTGCACAGGTTTATAAGTCCGATCCTTATCTTTTTTGGCATCTAAAAAGCCCCGGTATCACCTATTCAAAACGAATTAATAACCGTCAGTCGGTGATTGCCGTGGATTATACCCTTGAGCACCTTACCCAAATATTTAAACAACTGAAACCGACACCCGATAGTCATGTTGTGCTTTTTAACGCACAAGGAAAAAGAATTTTAGTTAATAGTCAGTCATCCGACCAGTCGACCTTGCCAAAAACCCAGCCGCTTGTATTGAATACGCAACAGCAAGCTTTGGTGGAAAAAACGCCTGAATTGAAGGTCTCTAATCAATTGAGTTGGGCACCTTTTGATTTTGTCAGCAATGGTTTGCCGCAAGGTTTCTCGGTAGATATTATGAAGCTTGTCGCAGTGAAAACGGGATTGCGTTTTCAATTTGTCAATGATTATGGCTGGCAAGAGGTTTTAAATCAGTTTGCAGAAGGACGACTGGACATTGTTCACAGTCTTTTCCATACAAAAAAACGTGCTCAAATAGGGCGTTTTAGCGATGCTTATTATTCGATCAGAGAATATCTGATTACACGAAATGACATTGGCACAATAACAGACAGCCAAGCATTGGAAAAGCTGACCTTTGCTTTAGTCAAAGGTTGGAAAAGTAGCGATTATTTACTAGAGCATTTTAAAAATATCAAGTTTAAATTGTACGACGATACCTTAAGTCGCATGAAAGCAGTGAATAATGGCGACGCCGATGCTTTGATTGATAATCCAGACACCTTTGCAAGACTGAAAGCCGAAAACCAGTTAAACCATTTAATGCTGAATCGTCCAATGGATGAATTGATACGGATCCCGCCTGAAAAACTCCGCATGATGGTGCAGCCTAAATATGAGTCTTTACTGCCCATTATTAATCGAGCCTTGGCCTCAATCAGTCAATCCGAATGGAACACTTTGAAACAGAAATGGCAACTAAATGGGCAAACACGTCAGGTAAAATTATCATTGCAAGATAAATTGTTCTATCAATTATTAAATCAGATGCCATTATCCGATCTTCGAACCTTTTATGAATCTAATGTCGGTGGCCAGCGATTCTTATCCGCCTACAATGCCATTGACTATAATGGTACGAATGAGAGCTATTTGGCAGTATTTGTCCCAAAATCAACTTTAATGGCGCCTTTTAACCAGCAATGGGTGACCACTTTATGGATTCTTAGTGGCGTATTGTTGATCATTTTAGGATTAACCCGCTATTCTTCTTCGATTTTGGTTCGACCTATACGAGCGTTGATGCAGCGAAATCAGTTGGTTGAAAAACGTGCTTTTGACCAAGTGACACCCGTCAACACCTATATTCAGGAGTTGGATCAACTTTCGCAGACATTTCTGAAAGTGGCTGACAGCTTCCAGACCTATGAAAAAGAACAGGAGGCGTTGCTCAAAAGTTTTATCGAATTAATTGCGAAGGCAATTGATGAAAAATCGCCTTTTACCGGTGCGCATTGTGCGAGAGTGCCAAAACTGGCATTGATGCTGTTGGAGCAGGCCAAGCAAGACCAAACTGAGCACTTTAAAGACTTTCAGATGGACGCAGAGGAACAAAAAGCATTTGAAATAGGGGCTTGGCTGCATGACTGTGGCAAAATCACGACACCTGATTATGTTTTGGATAAAAGTACCAAACTTGATAGCTTTTACAACCGCATTCATGAAATCAGAACTCGGTTTGAAGTGTTGTGGCGGGATGCCGAGATTCATTATTATCGCTCGCTGTTAAATCAGATGGATCCTATACATGCCAAAGCGTTACTGAAAGCAAAGCATGATCAGTTGCAACAAGAGTTTGCTTTAGTGGCTCAAGCGAATTTGGCAACCGATGGAGACAATCAAGATTTGTATGAAAAAGTACGGGACATTGCAGATAGACGTTGGCAGCGTCATTTTGATAACCGCTTAGGTTTGTCTGCCATTCAACAGTCACAATTTTCAACCCCTTCAGAAACCTTACCCGTGACCGAGAAATTGCTGGACGATCGTCCTGAACACAGGATCCCTAGGCATCACTTTAATGAAAAAGCCTATCAAGAAGATGGCTTTAAATTAACCGTACCTCAATTACGGGTCAACCTTGGAGAATTGCATAATTTAACCATTGAAAAAGGAACATTAAGTGTTGAAGAACGCTTTAAAGTCAGTGAACATGTGATGATGACATTGCGAATGCTCGAACACTTGCCTTTCCCTCAGGCCTATCAAAAAGTGGCAACTTATGCAGGCACACATCATGAAAAGTTAGATGGTTCCGGTTATCCTCGTCAATTAGAGGCATCACAACTTTCAATCCCAGAAAGGGTAATGGCGATCGCGGATATCTTTGAGGCCTTAACCGCACCAGATCGTCCCTATAAAAAAGCCAATAAATTATCCGAAGCAATCGATATTTTGTTTAAGATGTGTCAAGCAGGTCAACTGGATCAAGACCTATTTACATTATTGTTAACTTCCGGTCTCTATCGTCACTATGCCGAACACTATTTAAAGCCCGAACAAATCGATGATGTTGATATTGACTATTATCTTAATCAACTTCGTTAAAATACATCAGCGCTTTGCAGCAGATGAATACACGAATAAAATTTTGCCTCATTTTTCTTTCGCGTTCTATGGATGCAAAGGGGTTACATTGAACTTTATCTGTGGGATTCGGCTTTTCAGTCTTAGCTTTAGTGGCCTCATTGAATAATGACTGCTTGAAAAGATACCTCAAAATGATGCTATGCTTCCAATAACGCCTTTTTTAGCGAAATTAGTCAGCGGGCTGGTGCAAACGCCAAACTGGGTGTTGCAGGCCGAACCCGGTGCAGGAAAATCCACTCAAGTGCCTTTGGCGCTGTTAAGCGAGGATGCCTTTGCCAATCAAACTATTTTAATGTTAGAGCCACGACGTCTGGCGGTACGCACCTTAGCACATTATTTAGCCAAGCAGCTGGGTGAAAGCGTGGGTCAAACCATTGGTTACCATGTGCGCAATGATCGTCGAGTGTCTCAACAAACCCGGTTGGAAATCATTACCGAAGGCATTTTGACACGTCGAATACAGCAAGACCCTGAATTACAAGGGGTTGGTTTGATTATCTTTGATGAATTTCACGAAAGATCAATCCATGCTGATTTGGCATTGAGTTTGTGTTTGGACGTGCAATCGGGGTTGCGAGCAGATTTGAAACTATTGGTAATGTCGGCCACCTTAGATGCCGATGCGGTCAGCCATTTTTTAAATCAAGCCCCCATTTTACAGGTGCCTGGGCGTGCCTTCGAGGTTCAAACCCATTATGCACAACAGCCGGTTAAAGGGCATTCGTTTCATGACTGGTCCGGCTTGTGCCTGCAAATGATTCAGCAAGCACTTCAAAATAGTCAACAGGATCTACTGGTATTTTTACCGGGACAATCAGAAATCAGAGGTATTCAAGCGCTATTGGAAAGCAAAAATCAGCCAGGCCTGGGCATTTTCCCGCTTTACGGCAGTTTACCCACCGCAGCTCAAGAAGCCGCGATTATGCCCGATTCAAAAGGGCGTCGTAAGATTGTATTGGCCACCAATATTGCGGAAACCAGTTTAACCATTGAGGGCATTGATGCGGTCGTTGATTCGGGTTGGGTGCGCAAAGCCATTTATGATGTTTCCAGCGGGATGACTCGTTTGGTCACCCAAGCAACATCACAGGCCTCTGCCGATCAACGGCGTGGACGAGCAGGGCGCTTAGGTCCCGGCGTGTGTTATCGAATGTGGTCAGAAAGTCAGCAATTGCAAAGACCCGCCTTTGATGCAGAAGAAATCACCCAATCAGATCTAAGTCAATTGTGTATGGAATTGGCGCAATGGGGGCTTAACACAGCAGAGGGTTTAACTTGGCTAACCCCGCCATCCAAAACCCATTTTAAAGTCGCTCAAACCTTATTGCAGTCATTGGACTTATTAGCGGAAAATGGCCATTTATCGGCTTTAGGTCAACAAGCAGCGCAATGGTCAATCCATCCTCGCTTAGCCAAACTGTTAATTTATGCACAAATGCAAACGCAGCAAGTCCAGCAGTTGGCGTGTGATCTAGTGGCGTTATTCATCGAAGGGGATGTCTTGCAATCAGCAGATGAAGTGGACTTGATAAAACGGTTATTACTGATTCAAGGCGAAGGGCATTCTGCTACAAAAACTTCTGCAAGCACCAACACTAGGCGTCAGATTCTGCATCAAGTTCGCAAGACCGCGTCCAGCTTGAGACAACAACTCGGACTGCCTCTACAGCACCAACTGGATCTGGCCTTGTTGCAAGCTGAGACGGGAAAGTTGTTAGCCATGGCGTTTCCTGATCGTATTGCCCAATGTCGGTCTGATCAATCTGGCCGTTATCAGCTGAGTAATGGCAGAGGAGCCGTTTTGCCACGACAGGATCCGCTAAGCCAAAGTCCATGGCTGGTGGTTGCTGATTTAGATGGCCAACGCCAATCGGCTCGAATATTTCTGGCAGCGGCTATTGACGGTAAAGTGCTTAAGCGCTTATTTGCCTCAAAAATTGTTTGTGAAGCTAATGTGCGATTTGATGTAAAAAAGCAGGCTTTGATTGCCAGCGAGCAGTGTCGATTGGGCGCGTTGATACTTTCTGAAACGTCATTGCCTCAACCTGGTGAAGCCGAATTTCAACACGCATTACTAACGCTATTACCACAACACCCCTCGCTACTGCGTTGGTCAAATCAAACTGAAAAATGGTTAAATCGAGTGAGATGGTTGGCGTCTTATCAGCGTGATTGGCCGAATTTTAGCCAGGCCTGGCTTATGAAGCATTTGCAGGACTGGCTGGCACCTTATTTGAATGGCATTCAGTCATTTAAGGCTTTGCAGTCGCTTGACTTATTCCCCATCTTGCAGTCAAAACTCAGTTATGATCAGCTAAAAATTTTAGATCGCCAAGCGCCTGCCAATTACACAGCGCCTTCCGGTAAGCGGGTTTCAATCGCCTATAGCCGTCATCATCCACCAAAAGTGTCCATTCAATTACAAGAAGTGTTGGGGGAAGAAACCTCTCCGATGTTGGGGGATGGACAGGTTCCGTTGACGTTTGAACTGTTGTCGCCGGCTAGACGTCCGATTCAAACCACTGCGGATTTGGCCAATTTTTGGCAAACGTCTTATTTTGAGGTGATTAAAGAGATGAAAGGGCGCTATCCGAAGCATCGCTGGCCGGAAAACCCGTTACAAGCCGTCGCCGGCCGTTCCATTAAGCGCCGCTAAATTAGTTTAAAGCCCCCCACAAAATGGCATAACGGAATCCTTTGTTGATAGTGAGCCGTAGGCGAAACTAAACAAACTAAAGCTGTATAACCTCAGTAATTGGGTGAATGTATCACCGAAAATGGGCATTTATGAAAATATCTCAAATAATCATGACCCGTCAACGTAGCGTTGAATCCGTTGTTGATTGGCCTGGAAGCGGTTGGTTTAAAATGCTTTCATTTGTAACGCTGTAAATTTAATCAGCGATAAATTTCAGCACATCGCCGTTAATGCAATAACGTTTATGGCTTGGCGGTGGGCCATCATTAAAGACATGGCCTAAATGAATCCCTGAACTGGCACTGCGCACTTCAATTCGTTGCATGCCATGACTGTGATCCGGGTGTTCAGTAATGGCACCTTCAACGGGGTTAAAGAAACTGGGCCAGCCGGAACCACTTTCAAATTTGGTATCGGTACGAAACAGCGCTGCCCCTGTGATGGGATCAACAAATGTGCCCGGACGTTTCTCATCCAAATGAGAGCCACTAAAGGCGGGTTCTGTCCCTTGCTCAAAAGCGATTCGTTGTTGTTGTGGTGTCAGTAACTGAAAGCCAAGCCACTGCCAGAAACGCTTTTTATCGCCGGTATAGCCGGTAAAACGGGAAACCTCTTCGCCCGCTTTAAATAATACAATGGTTGGGGTCGCAAATAACGGTTTGGCCAGTTTCCAATCGGTTGGTGGTTGCGGGACTAAGGTGGTTGTGATGGCCACTTCAGATTGCCAATTAGATAAAACTTCTTGCTTAAAGGCTTTGCAGTACTGACAGTCTTCTGCTTCAAAAACAATTAATTGCAATCGGTTGTTCAAGTTTTTTGCAGATAAGGTTGCTGCCGGCTCAACCGCTGATGTATCTGAAGTGGTGGTCGCGGTGTTTGGGTATTTGACGCCAGTTCCGCCTAGTCCGCAATAACCATTTGGATTTTTTTCAAGATAGTTTTGGTGGTATTCTTCGGCAGGAATGTAGTTTCGCAAAGGGGCAATTTCGGTGGTAATTTTCGATAATCCAGCCTTAGCTAGAGCGGTTTGATATTGTTTTTTGGTCGCTTCTGCCAAGCGTGTTTGCTGTTTGGATTGGGTGTAGATAGCACTGCGGTAGTTGGTGCCGATATCATTGCCTTGGCGGTTGCCTTGGGTGGGATTATGATTCTCCCAAAAATTTATCAATAGGGTTTCGAGAGTAACCCGCCGGGGATCGAAAGTGACCTTAATGACTTCAGCATGATTTCTTTGTTGGCTTATACCGCGACGGATTTTATTTTCCAGGTTTAAGACTTGTTCGTAATTCGTGTGAGATTGGTCTCCTCCAGCATAGCCACTTTCTACGTCAATAACCCCTTTAATGGCACTCATGCGCTTTTCGGCACCCCAAAAACACCCCATACCAAACACGATGGATTCGGTGGATTGATCTGTGTCTGTCATTGTCATTTTGACCTCCTGGGCATGTGCTTGAAAAAATAGACTACTGAACAAATATAATAAGACAATCATCGCGTGCATAGGAATTTCCTTGTTCGCAGGTTGGTTTTTATAGAATACCTAAAAGGGTTTGAAAAGACTATGACTCAAGCTTTGAGATAGGCAAATTTGATCAAAAAATGGCCAGGCCTGGCCATTTTAGGGGGTTCATTCATGGGTGATTTTGGGAGAATGATAGCGTTGGGGATCTTGTGCTTTCTTTTTTAACCAGTTGCTGGCCGCCGTTTGTACGGATCTTTCAATGGCGGCACGTTTGCCATTTCCCGGCGAGTGGTTTTGCATGTGTTTGTCTTTACTATTACTGACCCAAAAACGCCAGTAAGCGACCAGATCACTGTTCCAAAAGCGATCTGGATTGGCCGCAACATAGTGTAAAAATTTATCAAAGCTGCTCGTCGCCATGGTTTCGGATAGGCCTTCTTGTTGGGCATAGAGCAATAGGGATTCTGCTTGATCCTTTAACAACTGAGACAGTTTTTTATTGAGAAGCGAGTCGGTGCCTTCAAAACGTTTTAGGTGTTTTTTTAAATTGTCATCGAGTAAGGGTTCTGAGCTGCGTAAGTTGGCATCGGCTTCCAAAGTTAGCCCGGTTTGTTGTTGATAGGTGGTGGGGTTAATGGTAAAGATACAAAAGTCTTGTTGGTTTCGACGCACGTTAATGATCTGACGTTCTTCTAAGCGCATGAGTACCTTATAGAGCAATTCGTCGTTCCAAAAACTGAACAGCGTTTCCAGCGTTATGGTTTTGATGGGTGATTGATCATAGTTATGTTGTAACCATCCCAAGAAAATGGCTTCGTGGATGGAAAGGGCTTCAGCAACTTGGGTATCAAATTGAATGTGCATTGTTAATGGGACTGAGATTGATTTTGGAGGTTTTTAACCAGTTTTTCGGAGGCTTGACTAATGGTAATCAAGTTATCTGCGCGACGCAACTGCTTCATCACTTGTCTGGCTTTAAGCGGGTCACCAATTAAAACGGGCGGATTTTTTTTAGCGCCTTTCAATTTGGCATTTTGGGCATTAATAATGCCAATCAGTTCAACAGGCGGCTGATGTTGAGCGGGGGTTCCATAAAGAGCACGATAAGCATTTTTAAATTCATTGGCTTTAAACGTTAAGGATTTTTCATCGGGAATATCACAGAGCGCCATCCAGCCCCCCATTTTGTGAATAATCTGATGGATTAATGGATCGTGAAATACCACATCCTGATAGGCACCGACTTTACGAATCGCCGTTTCGACTTCATTCCAAGCTCGTAAGGCGTTGTCCAGGGTGCCGCCTTTACAGTTTTTGATAATGTCAGAAACTTTCGGCCACCAGCGACCTTCCTCGGGATGTTGTAAGTGGGCGTTAAAGGCTGCTTGAACTTCTTCAATGCTGTAATCTTTTAATCCATTCCAGTACATTTCAAACGTCAAATCGGTTAAATCTTTTTCATAATAACCAAATACCCAACTGAGGATTTGCGAGAATTTTTCCATATCTTGAACTTGCATAATACCGGGCAATCCCTTTCAATTGAATGACTTTAACGCCTTTAAATTTGAGGCTGAAAAGATGAGTCAATATTTTAGCATCTTAGTCATGTGACGGGGATGCCAATATTTTATTTTGAGCTTTGATAAACAGGTAAAATATCTATTTTGCAGTCTTTAGGACAGTACAACGGTGTTAATAGCGCGTTATTTTTATAAAATCCAAAATAAAATCCAAAACCGCGTGCGTTTTTTCCTAAGAGTATGGCTATTCATGTCATTGTCAATGGTCTTGCAAGCGCAACCTGTCCCTTCAATTTTCGCAGAACTTGACAATGCCAGCCTGTTTCTGCTGAATGCGCAACATCAAGTCGTGATGGCAAAACACGCTGATAAAGCCATGATCCCGGCTTCAACCACTAAGTTGATGACGGCCTTTTTGGCACTTCAACATTGGGGCGCTGAACACCGTTTTCATACGAATTTTTATCTGAGTCACACAGCTAATCATGAGGCGGTTTTAATGGTCAAGGGCTATGGCGATCCCTTTTTAATTTCTGAAGAAATTGAACATTTGGCAAAAACGTTAGCCCAACGCTTAAAGGCACAGAAAATTGAGTCGCTTTCTCATCTGGTTTTAAATACCGATTACTTTCAAGCCAATGTAATTTTGCCGGGACATTCGTCTACTCAAAATCCTTATGATGCAATTCCCAGTGTTTTGGCTGCTAATTTTAATACCTTAAATGTTGAACAGCAGCAAGGTATATTGGTCTCAGCTGAACCTCAGACACCGCTCACACCGGTTGCAAGGGCTTGGGCGATGCAACCTGAAGTGGATTTGTCGCAAGGGCGAGTGAATTTGGGGGCGCAAGCCAAACGATGTGAAAACTATTTTGCTGAGCTATTGAGTCATTTCTTGTCCAAAGAAGGGATTCGCATTCAAGGGTCGGTTGTTTGGGGGAGTTTACCCGCTGATCAATCTCACCTTATTTATCAACACGATAATAGTCATACTTTGGCTGAGTTGATTCAACCGATGATGCGCTATTCCACCAATTTTATCGCCAATCAACTGGCACTGATATTAAGTGCTGAACGTTATGGTGCGCCGGCAACGGCTGAAAAAGTGGCTAAAATGTTTCAAGAAGAGATCATTGGACAGTTTGGTTGGCAGGATTTTAAGGTGGAAGACGGTGCGGGTTTATCGCGGCAGAATCGACTCAGTGCCAAGCAGTTGGTCATGTTATTACAAAAGTTCAAACCTTGGCGACATCTTTTGCCTGAAATTATGCCGCAAGTGGTCGCTAAGAGTGGGACTTTGATCGGGGTCACCACACTTGCCGGTTATATTGAAGTACCGATTTCCGGGCGTGCTGAACAATTGCAATGGGCACCGTTTGCGTTATTAATCAATGAGCCGGCTTCTTATCACACGCGCAATCAAATTACCCAGCGTTTAAAAACCGCATTGGCTTCTCAGTCGCTTGTCAGTGCGCCATAAACAAAAGGCATCAATCAATTCCCAGTAGTTTATGCGTTTGCAAGCTCAGTTGCCATTGAGGGTGGTTTAGACAATAGTTAATGGCGGCTTTTTGATTGGCTGTCTGAATGGCTGGGTCGGCATTATCCATTGGTTGTAGATAAAAATATTTAAAATCAAGCGGTGCCATTTTTTTAGGGGGTAGGTCGGGTTGCGGATAAACCAGCTTTAATTCATCGCCTGATGTGATGAGCAAGGGGGCATTGGCTTTTGGGCTGACACAAATCCAGTCCAGCCCGGCCGGCGGAGTTAAGGTGCCATTGGTTTCAACGGCGACTTCAAAATGCTGTTGGTGAAGTTGATTAATAAGCGGTTCATCAACCTGGAGCAGGGGTTCACCGCCTGTAAGAACGACAAACGGATGTGACCAGGCCTGGTCATTTTTTGCTGGCCAGAGCGCTAAGAGATGATTCACCAAATCAGCGGCGTTAGCAAAAATGCCGCCGTTTTGGCCGTCAGTACCAACAAAATCGGTATCGCAAAACGGGCAGATGGCATTTGAACGATCAGCTTCTTTACCATTCCACAAGTTGCAATGACTGAAACGACAAAAAATGGCCGGACGACCACTGTGTTTGCCTTCACCTTGTAATGAATAAAAGGCCTCTTTGATGCGATAACTCATGTCACTCCTTGGTCGCAAAGTTAAAAATAAAACAAAAGAACCTCACAAAATTCCCTGGGGAAATTGCACGATTTTGTATCATTGGCGAAATTTGAACTGCTATAATATCGAGCTATTTATATGAACATCCTTGCGGTTTGAGTGGGCTTCGCAAAGAGCCGCTTTTTAAAAGAGAGATTATATCAAATGTCTGCTAAGACCTTATACGATAAATTATGGGACAGTCACGTGGTGAGACAAGAAGACGATGGCACTGCATTAATTTATATTGATCGTCAGTTATTGCATGAAGTCACCTCTCCACAGGCTTTCGAAGGTCTTCGGCTAGCCAATCGCAAACCTTGGCGCATTGATGCGAACTTGGCAACACCGGATCATAATGTTCCCACAACCGCGTATCATTCTGTTGAGGATATCGTGGATCCGATTTCACGGATTCAAGTGAAAACGCTGGATGCCAATGCTAAAGAGTTTGGCATTACTGAATTCGGTATTGGGGATATTCGTCAGGGGATTGTTCATGTTGTCGGCCCGGAAGAAGGGATTACTTTGCCTGGAACAACTTTGGTCTGTGGCGATTCTCATACAGCAACGCATGGTGCTTTAGGGGCATTAGCGCATGGTGTCGGCACTTCTGAAGTAGAGCATGTCTTAGCGACGCAATGTTTGATTCAGAAAAAAATGAAAAACATGTTGGTTAAAGTCAATGGCCAATTACAGCCCGGTGTTGGTCCAAAAGATGTGGTGTTGGCTATTATTGGTAAAATTGGCACTGCCGGCGGTAATGGACATGCCATCGAGTTTGGTGGTCAGGTTTTTCAAGACATGTCTATTGAAGGGCGCATGACGGTGTGCAATATGGCAATAGAAGCCGGTGCGCGGGTTGGGTTGGTTGCAGTGGATCAAAAAACCATTGATTATGTTGAAGGTCGTCCATTTGCTCCTAAAGGCAATCAGTGGCAAGCCGCTGTTGAGGCTTGGCAAGATTTAAAATCAGATGAAGACGCTCACTTTGATAAAGTGGTCGAGTTAGAGGGTTCTGCGATTGAACCGCAAGTTTCTTGGGGGACTTCTCCTGAAATGGTTGTGTCGGTCAATGATTGTGTGCCTGATCCGGCACAAGAGGCCGATGCCGTTAAGGCGGACGGTATTCGCCGAGCTTTGAGTTATATGGGTTTAAAGGCTGGGATGCTGATTAGCGATATCCCGGTGGATTATATCTTTATTGGCTCTTGTACCAATTCTCGTATAGAAGATTTACGTCAAGCCGCTGAGGTTTTAAAAGGCCAAAAAGTTGCAAGCTCGGTTGAGCAGGCATTAATCGTACCGGGTTCGGGGTTGGTTAAGCAACAAGCAGAAGCGGAAGGTTTGGATAAGATATTTGTCGAAGCGGGTTTTGAATGGCGTAATCCCGGCTGTTCGATGTGTTTGGCAATGAATGCGGACAGACTGCCCAGTGGCAAACATTGTGCCTCAACCTCTAACCGTAATTTTGAAGGGCGTCAAGGTGCCGGTGGACGAACGCATTTGGTCAGCCCTCAAATGGCTGCTGCTGCTGCCGTTGCGGGTCATTTTATCGATGTACGCCAATTGATTAGCACAAACCAGTAAGGACTCAGTTTAGACATGGAAAAGTTTACAAAACTCACTGCAATTGTGGCACCAATGGATCGCGCCAATGTCGATACCGATGCCATTATTCCAAAGCAATTTTTAAAATCCATTCAACGCACCGGGTTTGGCGTCAATTTGTTTGATGAATGGCGTTATGAAGATGTGGGGGAGCCGGGCAAGGATAATAGTGTGCGACCCTTGCGCAAAGATTTTGTGCTAAATCAACCTCGCTATCAAGGTGCAAAGATATTATTGGCACGCGAAAATTTTGGCTGCGGCTCCAGTCGTGAACATGCGCCTTGGGCATTGAAAGATTATGGGTTTGATGTCATTATTGCGCCCAGTTTTGCCGATATTTTCTTTAACAATAGTTTTAAAAATGGTATTTTACCGATTGTTTTGGATGCAGATTTGGTGTCAAGCTTATTCAATGAGGTGTTCGCAAATCCGGGGTATCAACTCACCGTGGATTTAGCGTCGCATCAAATGATTAAACCGTCAGGTGAAACGCTTGATTTTGAAGTGGATGCATTCCGTCGTCATTGTTTGTTAAATGGCTTAGACGATATTGGATTAACCTTACAGCACCAAAGTGATATTGAAACCTTTGAAGCAACTCACAAAGCGAAAAACCCTTGGTTATTTGCAACCGAATAACGCTTTCTTTTGAAACGTATATAGAAACTTATAAAATTTAGACCCTAAAACAATTAAGAGATGTAATTAATGACTCAACAGATTTTAATATTGCCCGGAGATGGTATCGGCCCCGAAATCACAGCAGAAGCCGTCAAGGTTTTAACCGCTTTGCAGGCTGATGGCTTAGATATTCAAATGACTGAAGATTTGGTCGGTGGTGCGGCCTATGATGTGCATGGTGTGCCGCTGGCAGACGCGACCTTGGAAAAAGCAAAACAGGCAGATGCGATTTTGTTGGGCGCTGTGGGTGGCTATCAGTGGGAGTCTTTAGATATCTCTGTGCGCCCGGAAAAAGGATTGTTGGCCTTGCGTTCTAATTTGGAATTGTTTGCTAATTTACGCCCTGCCTATTTGTTTGCGCAACTAGCAGATGCGTCAACTTTGAAACCAGAAGTAGTTGCAGGCCTTGATATTTTAATTGTACGCGAGCTAACCGGTGGTATTTATTTTGGTCAACCCAGGGGCATTCGTCAGCTCGATAATGGTGAGCGTCAGGGTTTTAATACCTATGTCTATTCAGAGTCAGAAATTAAACGGATAGTACAGGTTGCGTTTGAAGCGGCCATGAAACGCAATAAACGCTTGTGCTCTGTGGATAAGGCAAATGTGTTGGAAGTGACTGAACTCTGGAGAGAAGTGGTTAATGAAGTGGCCAAAGACTATCCTGAAGTTGAAGTGCAGCATATGTATGTTGATAATGCCGCCATGCAGTTGGTATTAAACCCAAAACAGTTTGATGTGATGGTGACTGGTAATATGTTTGGTGATATTTTATCCGATGAAGCTTCAATGTTGACGGGATCAATTGGCATGTTAGCATCTGCCTCTCTGGATGCGAACAATAAAGGGATGTATGAGCCCAGTCATGGGTCAGCACCGGATATTGCCGGTAAAAATATCGCCAATCCTTTAGCCACTATTCTATCGGCGGCGATGATGTTGCGGTATAGTTTGGGGAGAGAGGACTTTGCCGTACGGGTTGAAGAAGCGGTTAGCCGTGTTTTAGATAAAGGGCTAAGAACCGCAGATATCTGGTCGGAAGGGATGCAGAAAGTATCGACTTCGGAGATGGGTTCGGCAGTGGCCGCTGAATTATAAATGAAGGGATTTAACCCATAATGAGATCTGTTTTAAAGTGCCGCATCGAATGAAAAATCATTTCACGATTACCATTAGTGATGTCCATGGCTCACGTCATTTTTCATTTAAACAATTTATGCGTAAGTTTGCATTGTTTGTGGTGTTATTTATCATTTTGATGTTGGCCAGCTCTGCAGTCATCATTTGGTGGTTAAATCAAGAAATTGTTGAGATTGATAATAACCGTGTCTCTGCACAGGCCGAATATAATGAAGTCCTTGAAAAGCGTGAGCAAGCTTATTTTTTATTAGAAAAAGAAAAGCATAAGATTCAAAACGAACTAGATACTAAATCTAAACAAATTCAATTTTTGGATCAAACCTTAAAAGGGCTTGAAGATTTGATTGGCGTTGAGCCGGATGAAGATGCTTTGGTATTGGATAGAGTTAAAATAGTTCAACTGACGACGCTTGAAAAACAAGTCATGCTAGAGGATATTCCGAATGATCGTCCTGTAAAAACCTATAAAGGGGTGAGTAGCGGTTATGGTTGGCGAACACACCCGGTTAAGGCCAGTCGAGAATTTCATCGTGGCATCGATTATCGTGGCAACTATGGCGATGGCGTGATTGCCACTGCGAATGGTACTATTGAGTATGCAGGCCATCACAAGAAAAGTGGTTATGGTCGTTTGGTGATTATTTCCCATGATTACGGGTTTAAAACCCTTTATGGTCACATGAGTAAATTACATGTTAAGACCGGTCAGGTTATCCGTAAAGGAACCTTAATCGGTGAAATTGGTTCGTCCGGGTTATCTTCAGGCCCTCATTTGCATTATGAAGTCAGTTTTGTACAGCGTAAGTTAAACCCAGCGCCTTTCATCCGTTGGGATTTAAAAAACTATGATGAAATCTTTAAAGAGGTAAAAGGGGTACCATGGGGATCTTTAAGTCAAATGATTCAAGAACGCGTGCAGCGGGTGGAAAAACAATTATTGCTCCGGGATGTAAAGTAATTGGCGAAATTAAAGGCCTAGATGGGACTTTACATATCGATGGTAACGTCGAAGGTATTATTGAAACTGAATTTGACGTTTCTATTGGCAATCAAGGGGTCGTTTCAGGCCTAGTTAAAGCTAAAAGTATTGTTGTCAGTGGCTCTCTTGAAGGAAAAGTGGCCTGCGAAAGTATTGATATCCTATCGACAGGGAAAGTCTTAGGGGAAGTTATCTGTGGTGAAATGATGATTGAATCCGGTGGACGTTTTATCGGTGAAAGTCGAGAGTTGACCGAAGGTGGGTTGGTGGTGAGTTTTCCTGAAATTGAGAAACAAAAAAACAGTCCTCGGGCCATATCAGAGTTTTTGCAACGTCTTGAAAAGTCACATTTGAGCCCCGAACAAACTGAAAAGACAATACAGTCAGATGAAAAGAAAAAGGAATCAAAATGACGAAACAGTATGATATTGCCGTTGTCGGTGCAACCGGCGCTGTCGGTGAAACCATTTTAAAAGTTTTAGAAGAAAGAAATTTCCCTGTCGGAAACCTGCATTTATTGGCCAGTAGTCGTTCAGCCGGAAAAAAGCTCGAATTTAAAGGTCATTGGATTGAAATTGAAGATTTAGCGACTTTTGATTTTTCACAAGTTCAGATTGGGCTTTTTTCTCCCGGTGCGGCTATTTCTAGAGAATATGCCCCTAAAGCTGCTGCTGCTGGCTGTATCGTTGTTGATAATACTTCTGAGTTCCGTTATGACGACGATATTCCACTAGTGGTACCAGAGGTGAATCCCGATGCCGTTATTGGTTATAAAAAGCGCGGTATTATCGCCAATCCAAATTGTTCAACCATTCAAATGATGGTCGCCTTAAAGCCAATTTATGATGCGGTTGGGATTACCCGAATTAATGTTTGTACCTACCAAGCGGTATCGGGTTCAGGAAAGGAAGCGATTGAAGAATTGGCCACTCAAACAGCGAGTTTATTGAATATGAAACCCGTTAAATGCCAAGTCTACCCAAAACAAATTGCCTTTAACTGTATTCCCCAAATCGATGTTTTTCAAGACAATGGTTATACCAAAGAAGAAATGAAAATGGTTTGGGAAACCAACAAAATTATGGCGGATGACACCATAAAAGTGAATCCTACAGCGGTGAGAGTCCCTGTTTTTTATGGTCATAGTGAAGCCATTCATATCGAAACCAAACAGAAAATAACCGCTGAAGAAGCCAAAGCGTTATTTAAAAAAACTGAGGGGATTGTATTAATTGACGAGCATAAAGAGGGTGGTTATCCAACCGCTGTAACAGATGCTGCTGATACTAACCCGGTTTATGTCGGCCGCGTCAGAGAAGATATTTCTTGTGAAAATGGGTTGGATTTATGGGTCGTTGCGGATAACGTTCGCAAAGGGGCTGCGACCAACACGGTGCAAATTGCAGAGCTGTTAATTCAAAATCATATTTAAACAGATACCCATGCAGGCTAAAATTGCCATAGGCGTTGAGTATCAAGGAACTGCTTATTGTGGTTGGCAATTTCAGAAACATTGTTTATCCGTACAGCAATGCCTGGAAAAGGCATTATCAAATATTGCCAATACCCCCATAGCCGTACAGTGTGCGGGTCGAACCGATACCGGGGTTCATGCGATTGGGCAGGTTGCGCATTTTGAGTATGAATCTCAACGCCCGCTTCGTGCTTGGGTTCAAGGGGTCAATACCCAGTTACCAAAAGATATTCGAGTGATTTGGGCACAGTCGGTACCCGAAAATTTCCATGCTCGATTTTCTGCATTGGCACGCCAATATCGTTATGTTATTTACAATCGTTCTGTTCATTCGGCTATTTTGGCAGACCGCGTAACCTGGGAAGGCCGGCTTTTAGACGAACACCGAATGAATGTAGCGGCACAAGCTTTGGTGGGTGAACAAGATTTTTCAGCGTTTCGTGCTGCGGGCTGCCAGGCAGCTCATGCGAAAAGAAATGTTCAATCTATCGAGGTCAGTCGCCAACAGGATTTTGTGTTTGTAGATATTCAAGCTAACGCATTTTTGCATCATATGGTACGAAATATAGTCGGCAGTTTAATGATGATTGGCCGTTCAGAAGCCCCTGTCGAATGGATTGCAAGCTTATTGTCACAAGGCGATCGTACACTTGCCGGGGTCACCGCACCGGCAGCGGGATTGTACTTTGTTAATGCGCTCTATCCACCTGAATTTAACATTCCGCAACAACCTTTAAACCGTTTGCTGTGGCAAGGATCTTGATAATGAAGTTGCGTACCCGAGTAAAAATATGTGGTATTACGTCGATTGAAGCGGGCTTGCATGCCGCTCAACAAGGGGCGGATGCACTGGGGTTTGTTTTTTATGAAAAAAGCCCGCGATCAATCAAAATTGACCAGGCCTGGCAGATTTTTCGTGCTTTGCCCCCTTTTATTACTCGAACCGGGTTGTTTGTAAACCCCAGCGCTGATGATGTTCATAATGCAATCGATACCTTATCCATTGATCTATTACAATTTCACGGAGAGGAAACCGCTGCTTTTTGTGAACAGTTTGACCGACCTTATATCAAGGCGCATCCCATGCAACCAGAAACCAATTTATTGGCTTTGGCCAGTGACTACGCTTCCAGCCAGGGATTGTTGTTGGATACCTACAAAAAAGGAGTTCCGGGCGGGACTGGTGAGGTCTTTAACTGGGACTGGGTGACGCCAGACAAGTGCGCTGGTTTAGCCCTGCCGATCATTTTAGCAGGTGGGTTAACCGCGAATAACGTGGCTAAAGCCATCGCAAAAGTCAAACCTTGGGCTGTTGATGTCAGTGGGGGGGTTGAGTTAGCGCCTGGTGTAAAATCGACAGTCAAAATCACTGCATTTATGGACCAAGTCAATCAACCGGGTTGAACGCAATTGCCCTGATCAAAGACAGTTATAACGCATTGATAGGCTGGGTACATAGCCTATTACAAACATTAAAACAGTAGCAAGATAGGACTTTTATGAGTATAGATTATTCGCAATATCCAGATAAACAGGGTCACTTTGGGATTTATGGCGGTATCTTTGCGCCTGAGACGCTGATGTCTGCATTGGAAACTTTGAATGACCAGTATCATCAGCTGAAAAACGATGCTGATTTCCTTGCCGAATTAACCCTTGATTATCAAGACTATATTGGTCGTCCGACACCTTTGTATTATGCCAAACGTTGGTCAGAATCTTTAGGGGGCGCCAAAATTTATTTAAAACGTGAGGATTTAAATCATACAGGTGCTCATAAGATTAACAATACCATCGGTCAGGCACTCTTGGCAAAACGGTTGGGTAAGACACGTATTATTGCTGAAACAGGCGCTGGACAACATGGTGTTGCCAGTGCCACGGTTGCTGCTCGGTTAGGGTTAGAGTGTGTGGTTTATATGGGCGCAGAAGATGTGGTACGCCAGGCTCCGAATGTTGCGCGAATGAAAATGCTTGGTGCGAAAGTGGTTGCCGTTGAATCCGGTACCCGCACACTCAAAGATGCTTTAAATGAAGCCATGCGCGACTGGGTAACCAATGTAGATGATACCTTTTATATTATCGGTACCGTGGCTGGCCCCCATCCTTACCCAGCGATGGTTCGAGACTTTCAGGCCATTATTGGCCGAGAAGCCAAGCAACAACATTTTACCAAAGAAGGTAAATTACCCGATGTGTTAATTGCTTGTGTGGGAGGGGGGTCGAATGCCATCGGCCTTTTTTATGATTTTTTACCAGATGAATCCGTACAAATTTTTGGTGTGGAAGCGGCTGGTTATGGCTTGGAAACCGGGCAGCATGCTGCTCCCTTATGTCAAGGAAAACCAGGGGTATTGCATGGTAATCGAACCTACTTAATGGAGGATGAAAATGGCCAAATTATGCCGACGCATTCGATTTCAGCCGGACTGGATTATCCCGGAGTCGGTCCTGAGCATGCCTGGTTAAAAGACATCGGTCGGGTTAACTATGTCGCCATTAATGATGATGAGGCCATGCAAGGATGTCGGGATTTAACCCGATTAGAAGGGATCATTCCTGCTTTGGAAAGTAGCCATGCTTTAGCTTATGCCACCCAGCTCGCACCAACGTTATCACCTGAGCAAACGATTATTGTCAACCTCTCTGGTAGAGGCGATAAGGATATGAATACCATTGCCAAAATTGAGGGGTTTGAATTTTAAAATGAACAGAATTAATGCAACTTTAACCGCACTGAAAGCAGCCGGTAAAACCGCGCTCATTCCTTATATTACCGCTGGGGATCCTCATCCCGATATGACCGTATCTCTTATGCATGGCTTGGTCGCCAGTGGTGCAGATATGATTGAATTGGGGGTGCCTTTTTCCGATCCGATGGCGGATGGCCCTGTTATTCAAAAAGCCATTGAGCGGGCATTAGTACACCAAGTGAATTTGCGTCAAATTTTGAAGATGGTAACGGAATTTCGCCAAATCGACTCACAAACCCCTGTTATCTTAATGGGTTATTTAAATCCGATTGAAGCGATGGGGGATGCTGACTTCTCCAAAATGGCTCGGCAGGCGGGTGTCGATGCTGTCTTGACGGTAGATATGCCGCCTGAAGAATCAGGGGGCTATTTTGAGCAATTACAAAATGCCAATCTAGATCGTATTTTTTTGGTTTCACCCACCACACCGGATAGTCGTTTAAATGCAGTGACGGAAAAAGGCAGCGGTTTTGTCTATTATGTTTCCTTAAAAGGGGTGACGGGGTCTAATCAAATTGATGTGGCCGATGTGGCCAAACATGTTCACCATTTAAAAGAAAAAGTGGCAATGCCAGTGGCGATCGGTTTTGGAATACGTGATGGGGAAACCGCTTATCAAATGGCGAAGTTGGCAGATGCTGTCATCGTCGGTTCCGCTTTGGTATCGATTATCGAAAGCCATAGTGAATCAGAATTATTAGATATACAATCGTTTTTAAATGATAAAATGCGCGAATTTAGAGAGGCCATTGATCGAGCGGATGGCGAGGGTTCGTAAGGTTAAACCCCATAGTGCATCATTCATGGCACAAATAAACGGTTAGAGACCTTTGCACGAGATGGCTACACCAATAAAAATGGTTAAAATTGGAGAGAAACATGAGCTGGTTTGAAAAAATTTTACCCAGTATAAAACAAGTTACCGATCGTAAGAAGAACGTTCCTGAAGGTTTGTGGACTAAATGTCCAAAATGCGAAAGCACTTTGTACCGATCAGAAGTGACTCGCAATCAGGAAGTCTGCCCTAAGTGCGATCATCATATGCGATTAGGTGGTCGTCAACGACTAGAAACCTTTTTGGATGAAGGCACCGGTGTCGAAATGAGTGCAAACGTTACCCCTGTTGATGCGCTCAAATTTAAAGATATAAAACCTTATAAAACTCGGATTGCCCAAGCGCAAAAAGCCACAGGTGAAAAAGATTCTTTTATTACGATGACGGGTAAAATCCAAGGATTAGAGGTTGTGGCAGGTGCCTTTGAATTTAAGTTTATGGGGGGGTCTATGGGGTCGGTAATGGGCGAAAAGTTTGTTCGCGCAGTCAATAAGGCCATAGAGTTGCGATGTCCATTAATTGTTTTTTCGGCCAGCGGCGGAGCCCGTATGCAAGAGGCGCTTTTTTCGCTTATGCAAATGGCTAAAACCAGTGCGGCATTAGGGAAGTTACGAGCCGAAAAACTGCCGTTTATTTCAGTTTTAACCGACCCAACCATGGGGGGGGTGTCAGCAAGTTTTGCAATGTTGGGCGATTTAAATATTGCAGAACCGAAAGCGTTAATCGGTTTTGCAGGCCCCAGAGTGATCGAACAAACCGTTCGTGAAAAACTACCGGAAGGCTTTCAACGAAGTGAATTTCTATTAGAACATGGCGCAATTGATCGAATTGTACACCGTCATCATTTGAGTACTGAATTAGCATCGATTTGTCGTATGCTACTGAAAAAGTCTGCTTAATCCCGGGTGAATAGTCAGCTGCTCGCAACACCATCGGATATGCCAAACAGCACGAAATTGACCGACTGGTTGGACTGGTTATTGGCCATGCACCCCTCGGAAATTGATCTCGGCATTGACCGCGTTCAAGCGGTGGCAAAAAAAATGAACTTGTTACCTTATCCTATGCCGGTTATTAGTGTTGCGGGCACCAATGGCAAAGGGTCAAGTGTGGCGATGTTGTCGGCTATTTATGAAGCTGCGGGCTATCAAGTCGGTGTTTATACCTCTCCTCATATTATTCGCTTTAATGAACGGATTCGATTAGAAGGTCGCCAGGCTACTGATTTAGAAATCATTAATGCTTTTCGAGTCGTTGAAAACCATCGTAACGGCCTAAAACTGACTTATTTTGAATATGCTACTTTAGCGGCTTTATGGCTATTTGCAAAAAGTGCATTGGATGTGGCCATTTTAGAAGTTGGACTCGGCGGTCGGCTGGATGCCGTGAATTTAGTGGATGCTGATGCCTGTTTGATTACCGCAATTGGGTTGGATCATGAAGATTGGCTTGGAAAAGATATTGCCAAAATAGCAGTGGAAAAGGCGGGTATTATGCGCCCTGGTCATCCCTGTGTTTGCTCTGATCCAGAGGTGCCTGATAGTTTAATTGACTATGCCAAGGTTCACAAAGTTCCGCTAAAACACATCAATCAAGACTTTTGGATTGAAAAAAACAACCAGGCCTGGTCATTTTTATCGGTGCAATCTGAGCATTTTAGCGGTTATGAAAATCTACCGCCACCGGCATTATTGGGCGATTTCCAATATCAAAATGCTGCTGGTGTGGTTGCCTTGATTTCGACATTTCAGCCACGACTGCCGGTTTCTCAAAACGCGCTGGCTATAGGGTTGCGGCAGACCAAGCATCCGGGTCGGCTGCAAAAAATGATCATTAATCAGCAAAATTGGTGGCTTGACGTGGCGCATAATCCGCAAGCCGCTACGGCATTATCAGGCTTCTTAACTCAGCAACCCTTGCCAATGATTGCGGTTTTTTCAGCCTTAGCCGATAAAGACATTCAACCGATGATTCGAACATTATTGCCCTATATCGATACTTGGTATATTGCTGATTTGTTTGCGCCAAGAAGTGCATCTTTACAACACTTGGCAGAATCCTTGCAACAAGCAGGCGTTTTGGCTGAAAATATTGTAAAATGCGCCTCCATAAAAGAGGCTGTTTTAGCTGCTCAGAAGCTATCCCCTATTCCCGTGTTGGCATGGGGCTCTTTTTTGACTGTGACACAAACTTTGGCAACCTTAAATCATGGATGATTCAACCGATCAATTTGAAAGCACATCTGTCAAGTACCGATTAACGGGTGCTTTATTTTGGCTTGGGTTGATGGTGATTATTGTTCCAAGTTGGTATAGCCATCCGGTTCATTTTGATCCAGAGCAATCGTCTACAAAACCTGTGAATTCGACGGGTTTAATTGAAAAACCATTTGTGCTACCCAAAAAAAATGAGGGTCAAGCAAAATCCATTGCGCAAACGGTGCAGAAACATTCAGTTGAAACCGATACTCGACCCAATTCTAAGTCTAAGTCTAAGTCAATGGTAACTGACGCTTCTAAAGCGGTGCCAAGCAACCAAACACCGTCAAATCAATCCATATCAACTGACTCGACGCCCGTTAATTGGGTGATTCAATTAGTGGCTTATAAAACAAAAACCATGGCCGATACGTTACAAGAACGATTAAAATATGATTATGATGCTTTTGTGAAATTTTTCCCGAAGAATGGTTATTACTCCGTTCGTGTTGGACCCTATCAAGATAAAACCCGTGCCCTTAAAGATCAAGAAAGATTAAATCAACTGCTACGAATTGATTCGATTTTAATTAAGGGGCAGTTTAAAAAAATAAACGAATAGTCTTTTTAATAAGAGAGACCTTTGCATGCGTGGGACGCGAAACAAAAATGTGGAAAAATTTTTCATATTGAGGCAAAAAACGCAGTCAATAGCCAGCTATTGGCCAGTTTTTTAACGAAAATATCGGAAATTTTAACCCTTTTTATTCGTGTGGCCATCTCGTGCAAAGGTCTCTAAGAGACGTTTCAGTTGTTTTGTGTTTTTATTACTTAAGTGCTTGCCCAATGTACTTAAGGGTGTTATGCAAGTTTTGGGCACACTAATCGGAGATAACTCATCATGTGCGGGATTGTTGGAATCGTATCAAATTCACCTGTTAATCAAGAAATTTATGATGCTTTAACGGTTTTACAACATCGAGGTCAAGATGCCGCCGGTATTGTTACTTGTGCAAATGGGCGACTATATCAACGCAAAGATAATGGCATGGTTAAAGATGTGTTTAGAACGCGACATATGCGTGATCTGGTCGGTAATAGTGGCATTGGACATGTACGCTATCCAACAGCAGGCTCTTCATCAAGTGCTGAAGCTCAGCCATTTTATGTCAATTCTCCTTATGGTATTGCGATGGGGCATAATGGCAATTTAACCAATGCAGATCAGTTGAGCAAAGAAATCTATCAACAGGATTTGCGTCATTTAAATACCAATTCTGATTCTGAAGTTTTACTCAATATTTTTGCTCACGAATTGATGCAGCAGAAAAAATTATTTATTGATGAACAAGATATTTTTAATGCGATTCAGCGTGTTCATAAACGTGTAAAGGGGGGGTATGCCGCGGTTGGCATTATCCCCTGCTTCGGCTTGTTTGCCTTTAGGGATCCTTTTGCATTACGTCCGGTCGTGGTGGGTAAAAGAGTGACGGAGCGTGGCATTGATTATATGGTGGCCTCAGAAAGTGTTGCATTGGACGCGGCCGGATTTGAAATCATGAAAGATTTAGCGCCCGGTGAAGCAGTGGTTATCACTGACAATAATGAGATTCAATTTAAGCAGTGTGCAGATACCCCTCAGTATAGCCCCTGTATTTTTGAATTTGTCTATTTTGCACGGCCTGATTCAATGATCGATGATATTTCTGTTTATAAATCTCGTTTAAGGATGGGCGAAAAACTGGCGGAACAAATCCTTGAAACCTGGCCTGATAATGATATCGATGTGGTGATGCCGATTCCGGATACCAGTCGTACCTCCGCTTTACAGCTTGCTGACAAACTGGGCAAGCCTTATCGAGAAGGCTTTATTAAAAACCGCTATATTGGTCGTACCTTTATTATGCCCGGACAAAAACAGCGTAAGAAATCCGTTCGCCAAAAGTTAAACCCTGTGCCATTGGAATTTGAAGGCAAAAATATCTTATTGGTCGATGATTCGATTGTGCGCGGAACCACTTCAGGTGAAATTGTTCAAATGGCTCGGGATGCGGGTGCTAAAAAAGTCTATTTTGCTTCAGCAGCGCCCGAAGTTCGTTATCCTTATGTTTATGGCATTGATATGCCCAGTGCCAGCGAATTGGTTGCCAATGGTCGAGATATTGATGAAATTTCAGCCTATATCGGTGCCGATCGACTGTTTTATCAGAAACTGGAAGACCTGATTGAGGCGGTTGGACAAGGGAATAAAAACATTAATCAATTTGACACCTCTTGTTTTAGCGGGATTTATGTCACAGGGGATATTACCGCAGAATATTTAACCTCGATTGATGCTTCTCGAAATGATTCGGCTCAATCTAATCGGGTTTTAGTCGGACAAGAGTCGGTCGGTATTTACAATGGAGCGACTGATGACTGAACCCTTTGATTTAGAAACCTTGGCGATACGGGCAGGGTATGAGCAAACACTAGAGCAAGAAAATTCTGAAGCCATTTTCCCTTCGTCCAGCTTTCGTTATCATTCAGCACAGCAGGCCGCAGACCGGTTTAGTGGCGCAGAAAAAGGCAATGTCTATTCGCGGTTTACCAACCCAACCGTGCGAACTTTTGAAAAGCGTTTGGCCTTATTAGAAGGAGGGGAAAGCTGCGTGGCCACCGCTTCAGGGATGTCGGCTATCCTCTCAACCTTTATGGGGTTACTGGAAGCAGGAGACCATATTGTTTCATCTCAAAGTGTCTTTGGCACCACCAAGGTTTTATTTGAAAAGTATTTTCAAAAATTTGGCGTGCAAGTCAGCTTTGTGTCACAAACCGATTTAAACAGTTGGCAAGAAGCCATCACGCCGAAAACCAAAGCATTTTTTTTAGAAACGCCTTCAAATCCGCTGACAGAAATTGCTGATATTACTGCTTTGGCGGCATTAGCTCATCAACATGATGCTTTACTGGTCGTTGATAATTGTTTTTGTTCGCCGGCATTACAGCAACCCTTGCAATTGGGGGCGGATATTGTTATTCATTCGGCAACGAAATTTTTGGACGGTCAAGGGCGAGTCATTGGCGGCGCTGTGATTGGTACAGAAGCGCTGATTGAAGAGGCTGTGCGTGGGTTTTTAAGAACCGCTGGGCCAACAATGAGTACCTTTAACGCTTGGATTTTTCTAAAAGGTTTGGAAACGCTTTCACTACGGATGGATGCCCATTGCCGTCAGGCGCAACAATTAGCGGAGTGGTTAGAAACTCACCCAGCGGTTGAGCGGGTATTTTACCCAGGCCTGAGTTCTCATCCACAATTTGCCTTGGCGCAAAAACAACAAAGTGGGGCGGGTGGATTACTGTCCTTTCGTGTGAAAGGGGGGCAGACTGAAGCTTGGCGGGTCATTGATCAAACCCAGATGTTGTCTATTACGGCAAATTTAGGGGATGTAAAAACCAGCATTACCCATCCCGCTACCACCACCCATGCCCGAGTTTCGACAGAAGCGAAACAAAAGGCGGGGGTGACGGATAATTTAATTCGTATTTCTGTCGGCTTAGAAAGCCTGAAAGACATTCAAGGGGATTTACAACGGGGCTTAGGACTTCTGTAAAAAAAAAACTGACAACCGGTTAGACAACCGGTTATTTGGGTAATTGCAGCAAAGGCGCTTTGGCTTGGCGGTATATCACTACGACTTTACCGATGGATTGCACTAATTGAGCTTGAGTTGCTTTCAGAAGGGTTTCCACGATGGCTTTGCGGTCCTCTCTTTCAGCAGAGGCAATTTTAATTTTAAGCAGTTCGTGATGTGCTAAAGACTTTTCAAGTTCTTTCATCAAGCCTTCTGTTAAACCATTGCCGCCAATCAGAATAACCGGATTAAGGCCGTGGGCAATCCCTTTTAAAAAGCGTTTTTGGGTGTTTGAAAGCGGGGTATCGTTCGACATGGTAGTTCCAACAAATGTTAAGGGTTAATTCAAAGCGCTAATTTATAGCACAGTTCGAATAGAATACAAAGCGATTTAAGGTTTATGGCAAAAAGCAAATCCAGTAACAATTGGTTAAAAGAACATTTTGATGATTATTACGTTCATAAAGCCAAGCAAGAAGGTTGGCGATCCCGAGCGATCTATAAGCTTCAAGAGATTGATGAAAAAGATAGGTTGTTTCATTCAGGGATGACGGTTATCGATTTAGGCGCCGCACCAGGGGGATGGTCACAATGGACGGCACAAAAAATTGGTGAAAATGGGCAGGTTTTTGCATTAGACATTCTTCCGGTCGAACCCTATGCCGGGGTAACCTTTGTACAAGGCGACTTTCAAGAGGAGTCAGTTTATAATAGCCTGCTTGAGGCATTGGCTGATAGAGAAGTTGATTTGGTTATGTCAGATATGGCGCCCAATATGACCGGCAACAAAGGCATTGATACGCCAAGATCCATGTACTTGGTTGAGTTAACGATGGATTTAGCACAACAAGTTTTAAAGCCCAAAGGGACTTTGTTGATGAAAGTATTTCAAGGTACAGGCTATGATCAACTCTTGAAAACGCTTCGACAAGACTATACTAAAGTGTTAGTGCGTAAGCCAAAAGCCTCACGATCTCGCAGTAAGGAAGTTTACCTTCTTGCCCAAGGGAAAAAATAGCTTTAACCAACCCCGCCTAAAGTCATAACTCCTCAAGGATCAAAGGGTTATTAATCGTCGATTTTGTGTTAAAGTAACGAACTTAATTTAAATAAAAAAAGCCTTTAAAAGGCTCGATACAACAGATTCCAAAGGTGGATTATGAAAAATGATATGTTAAAAAACATTTTAATTTGGATCGTGGTTGCCACAGTTATGCTGTCCATCTTTAATCATTTCAGTGGACAAAAGCTAATGGGCGGCACTTCACAAGTTGCCTATTCTGAATTTATTAACCAAGTTCGTAGTGGCGTCGTCAGTGAAGTCGCGATTGAAGGCGGCACCATTCGGGGTGCTTATAATGATGGTAAAGCATTCACTACCTATAATCCGGGCGATGCGGGTTTAATGGGCGACTTATTAAATAACAATGTCAAGGTTGTTGCTAATCCACCAGAAAAACAAAGTTTGTTAATGCAGATCTTTATTTCATGGTTCCCTATGTTACTGTTGATAGCCATTTGGATTTTCTTTATGCGTTCAATGAGCGGCGGCATGGGCGGAAAAGGCGGCCCCATGTCATTTGGTAAAAGCAAGGCCAGAATGCTCAGTGACGATCAAGTTAAAGTGACGTTAGACGATGTTGCGGGTGCGGACGAAGCTAAGGAAGAGGTTGGCGAAATCGTTGACTTTTTACGGGCACCCGAAAAATATCAAAACCTAGGCGGCAATATCCCTCGGGGCGTGTTAATGGTTGGTCCTCCGGGAACGGGTAAAACCCTTTTAGCCAAAGCCATTGCAGGGGAAGCTAAGGTGCCTTTCTTTAGTATTTCCGGATCTGATTTTGTCGAAATGTTTGTTGGGGTTGGGGCTTCCCGTGTAAGAGATATGTTTGAACAGGCAAAGGCGCATTCCCCTTGTATTATCTTTATTGATGAAATCGACGCTGTGGGTCGAAGCCGTGGCTCAGGAATGGGTGGGGGCAATGATGAGCGTGAACAGACCCTAAACCAAATGCTGGTGGAAATGGATGGTTTTGAAGGGAATGAAGGTGTGATTGTCATCGCAGCAACCAACCGTGCGGATGTATTGGATCCGGCTTTATTGCGTCCAGGCCGTTTTGATCGGCAGGTCACGGTGGGGTTACCTGATGTGCGAGGACGAGAACAAATTCTTAAAGTGCATATGCGCAAAGTCCCTATGGACGAAGATGTGCAACCTGCGGTCATTGCGCGTGGTACACCCGGGTTTTCCGGTGCGGATTTAGCCAATTTGGTTAACGAAGCGGCGTTATTTGCTGCTCGTGAAAATGATCGTGTGGTAACGCAAAAACACTTTGAAAAGGCCAAAGATAAAATCCTGATGGGGGTTGAACGTAAGAGCATGGTCATGAGTGAAAAAGAGCGTAAATTAACCGCTTATCATGAAGCCGGGCATGCCATTGTTGGGTATGTCGTTCCTGAACATGACCCGGTTTATAAAGTGAGCATTATGCCGCGTGGTCGTGCCTTAGGGGTAACCATGTATTTGCCGGAAGAAGATTCTTATAGTTACAGCAAACGTAAATTAGAAAGTCAGCTTTCCAGCCTTTATGGTGGGCGTATTGCAGAAGAGATGATATTTGGTAAAGAAGCTGTTACCACAGGTGCCAGTAACGATATTATGCGCGCGACACAAATTGCCCGTAATATGGTCACTAAGTGGGGGCTGTCGGAAAAGCTCGGCCCACTTATGTACGAAGAAGAAGATAATGGCTCTATTATGGGGACGTCTCGTAATGCCAATGTTTCCGGTGAAATCTCCAAAGAGATTGATGAAGAAATTCGTGTCTTTATCGACCGAAACTACCAAAGAGCAGAGAAAATCTTAACAGAAAACCTGTCAGTGCTTCATGCCATGGCTGAAACACTATTGCATTATGAAACCATTGACATAGACCAAATTAAAAAATTAATGGCTGGCGAAGAACCCGGTGAGCCGAAGGATTGGCAAGACCGTTCTTCTGAAAAGGACGACAACAATACCCCTAATGCACCAGAAGCCGCATCAGATCAGATTGAAACCGATTTGACATCGACAGATACGGTGGATAATGGTGAGCCAAAACTCCATTAGTGATTGAATTGAAGGATTGAATATTTTGAATGAAAAACCCCCTTTATTGGGGGTTTTGTTTTTAAACCGATACGATTGAGATTTTTAACATGCGTTTAACCGAAGCTTTACACCAACTGAATGATAAGCCACTATTGATGGGAATACTCAATGTCACGCCAGATTCTTTTTCTGATGGCGGTCATTTTATTCATAAAGAGACTATCCTTCGACAACTCGACAAAATGAATCAATCCGGCGTAAATATTGTCGATATTGGCGGAGAATCAACCAGGCCTGGGGCAGATCCGGTACCCTTAGCGGTAGAGTTAGAACGGGTGTTACCGGTCGTCGAATGGGTAAAAACCCATACGGATGCGTATATTTCGGTTGACACTTATAAAACAGAAGTGATGGCCGAAGCTATTCAATTAGGGGTTGATATGATTAACGATGTTAATGCGCTTCAAGCACCGGGTGCAGTGGAATTGTTAGCCAAACATTCGATTGCTGTTTGTTTGATGCATAAACAGGGCCAGCCAAAAGATATGCAACAAGCGCCCAACTATTCTGGTTCCGTGATAGATGATGTCAAAAATTTTCTATTGCAAAAAGCCGAATATTGCATTGATAAAGGGGTGTTGGCAGAAAACATTATGATTGATCCGGGCTTTGGGTTTGGCAAACGTCTCGCGCACAATATTGAATTATTTGAAGGATTAGAAGATTTGGCCGCTCTACCTTATCCGCTTTTGGTTGGGGTCTCTCGCAAATCCATGATTGGTGACATCTTAGGGGGTGTTGCTGTCGAAGAAAGAATGATTGGAAGTGTTGCGGCAGCCATTTTGGCAACCCTGAAAGGCGCAAAGATTCTTAGAGTACACGATGTCAAAGAGACCTCGGAGGCGTTAAAAGTCGTTCTATCACTGATATAGTGCACCTCTTTTATGCACTGTTTTTATAAAAGAGTGCGTAGTTAATGTTGTTACAGGCCATTATTATGCTATCTTATTGAAAATAAATTATAAAAACATCTTGGTTTAATAATCGCTTTACTATCAATATTCGGTAGTGTTTGGTGATGTTTAATGATGCAATTTGCATGATTGTTTATTGTGACTAAGCACGATTTACTCAGACGGGGTTGATGAATTCAAATGATTATTTTTACTGATTTAGATGGAACTTTATTAAACCATCATTCTTATGAATATCAAGCGGTTCTGCCTGTATTACAACACCTAAAGTCGCTGAATGTTCCAGTGATATTGAACTCGAGTAAGACCTTAACTGAATTAGATGAATGGCAAATCAAGTTGGAACTGAATACCCCCATTATTGCTGAGAACGGCGGGGTTATGCGTATTTCCAGCAGCCAAGAACCTTTTAAAAAAGTGCAATTAGGGGTTTGCTATTCCCATATTCGTTCTGTTTTAAATGCTTTAAGAGCTGAGACTCAATGGCAATTTGAGGGCTTTGGTGATTGGTCATTAGCTGAGGTGATGAACCATACACAACTTCATAGCAATCAGGCCTTAAAAGCGATGGAAAGAGAAGCGTCTGAGCCGATTGTTTGGTTAGACAGTGATGCGAACTTTAATGCGTTTAAAGCGCGTTTATCTGAGCAGAATTTAACCTTAAAGCAGGGGGGGCGCTTCTACCATGTGATGGGACATCACGATAAAGCAACGGCAATGAAGGTTCTTTTAAATCAGTTTTATGATGTTCCAACCTCTCAAGTGGTCGTCGCCTTAGGTGACAGTGAAAATGACCGGGATATGTTGGACTTTGCCGATTATCCTGTTGTCATTCCAAATGATGGCGCAAACATTTTTAACTATCCTTCTTTTTTCAAAATAACCCAAACAGCCCCAGAAGGTTGGTTGGAAGCGATCGATAAATTATTAGCCATTCCCAACCTGGCGCATCCAACCCACCCTTAATCAATAAAACGCAACTTTAGGAGCGTCAATTATGAGTGATTTTTTTCAAAATGGCACGGTAACCACTTTTCATAATATTACCAATCGACCTGTTGAAGATTTGGAAAAAGAGTTATGTCAGTTTTCCCAAAAAAAACCCTTAGGACTCATTCTGCCTTCTTTATTTAGTGAACTGGAAAGGCCTGCTTTAGCCACTATCGTTAACGAATTGCAACAGGTTCCTTATTTAAATCAAATTGTAATTGGCTTAGATCAGGCGAATGCTAAACAATTTGCTTATGCAAAAGATTATTTTTCAGACCTGCCACAGCAGACTCGAATTCTTTGGAATGATGGTCCAAGAATGCAATCGCTTTTAGCCGAATTGAAAAAGAAGGGGTTGGCACCTAAAGAGCGTGGTAAAGGGAGTAATGTTTGGAATTGTTTTGGCTATGTTTTGGCCTCTGAACAGTCCGAAGTGGTGGCGTTACATGACTGTGATGTTTTAACTTATCAGCGTAGTTTATTGGCTCGATTAATTTACCCGGTTGCACACCCCACTTTCAATTTTGCCTTTTCAAAAGGCTATTATCCACGCTATGCGGACGGCAAATTAAATGGCCGTGCCTCTAGACTATTGGTCACACCATTATTGCGTGCTTTGAAGGGGGTCGTTGGTCAAGATGATTTACTCAGTTATCTGGACAGTTTTCGTTATCCTTTGGCCGGAGAGTTTGCATTAGATGTCCATTGTTTAAAAGAGCTTCGTATTCCGTCTGATTGGGGGTTGGAAATTGGGGTTTTGTCAGAAGTATTGAAAAATTATTCAAACCGTCGCATTTGCCAAGTAGACATTGCAGATGTTTATGACCATAAGCATCAGGCGGTTTCTTTCGAAGATAAACAATCTGGTTTGTCGAGAATGAGTCAAGATATCGCCAAATCGCTCTATCGTAAACTCGCGGTAAGAGGTCATCCATTTTCTAATAGCACCTTGAGAACCATTCGTGCCCGCTATTATCGTACCGCACTGGATCAGTTGGAGTCTTATGCCTTTGATGCCGAAATGAATGGTCTTGGGTTGGATTTACATAGCGAAGAACAGGTTATTGAGTTGTTTGCGGCCAATATTTTGGAAGCCGGTAAGGCGTTTGTTGAATCCCCAAGTGAAGTCCCGTTTATGCCTAACTGGAATCGTGTAATGAGTGCCTGTCCAGATATATTGGAAAAACTTTATGATGCGGTTGAGCAAGATAACCAATTTCCCTCATAGTTAGAGGAAACTCAAAATGAAAGCTAACCTAGCACGTATTCGGCAACGGCTGGAAGCCTGTTACGCAAAAGAATCAAGCCAATTTGCCTACGAACAAATTTTAATAAAGTTGCAACCTTTCCTCCAGCGTGATGTGGCCGCCGACTCAACCGTCAGCCGTTGGTCACAAGAGGATGTGGTGTTGATTGCCTACGGGGATACGTTTTTATCAGAAGGAGAGGTTCCTTTACAAACCTTAAATAAGTTTTTAAAGGAATACCTAAAGGAGGCTATTACCACTGTCCATATTTTACCTTTTTGCCCATATAGCTCGGATGATGGCTTTTCCGTGATTGACTATACCCAAGTTAACCCAGATTTAGGGGATTGGGACGATATCGCATCTATTCATCAGGATTATCATTTGATGTTTGATTTGGTGATCAATCATATTTCCAGGGAAAGCTTGTGGTTTACCGACTACAAAGCAAATATCGAACCGTTCAATTCATTTTTTATTGAAATGGAAGGGACAGAGGATATCTCGCAAGTGACTCGCCCTCGTAACACGCCATTATTGGTTCCTGTCTATACACACCGAGGTCGAAAATGGGTGTGGGCAACCTTTAGTGCTGACCAAATTGATTTAAATTTCAGTAATCCACAAGTCCTTTTAAAAATGGTCGATATTCTCATTTTGTATCTACAAAAGGGTGCAAGAATTATTCGTTTAGATGCGATTGCCTTTTTATGGAAGCAGCTTGGTACTGCTTGTATCCACCTTCCAGAAACGCATGCAATTGTTAAAATTTTGCGCGAGATTATGGGACTGGTCAGACCTGACAGTATCTTATTGACGGAAACCAATGTTCCTCACATAGAAAACCTGTCCTATTTTGGACAACAAGATGAAGCGCAAATGGTTTATCAGTTTGCTTTAGCCCCGTTATTACTTCATGCGTTGCATCGTGGTGATGGTCGCTATTTAACGGATTGGGCTAGCAACTTAGAAGCGCCACCGGCAGGGTGTACTTTTTTAAACTTCACCGCATCGCATGATGGAATTGGTGTTCGTCCGATTGAGGGTATTTTGCCGCAACGTGAGGTGGATGATTTGATCACCAGTATGCATCGACTCGGCGGGTTTGTCACCACCAAAACCAATGCCGATGGCACCGAATCACCTTATGAAATCAATATTGCGCTATTCAGTGCATTTCGAGAAACCTTTCATTCCAATGGGCCAGATCAATGGCAAGTCGATCGATTTATTTGTTCGCAAAACATTATGATGACCCTACAAGGTATTCCGGCTTTTTATATTCACAGTTTTGTCGCAACACCGAGTGACCGAGAAGGGGTTGAAAAAACCGGACGAACCCGCTCTATTAATCGACGACGATGGGATTATGATTATTTACAAGCGTTGATAGAAAGTGGACGCACATCAAATGCAGAAGTCCTCAAACGTTTAACGAATATACTGCAAAGACGTAAAAAACACCGAGCGTTTCATCCCGATACGCCACAACAGGTCATCGACATAGGGTTCGATTTTTTTGCGCTCTGGCGAGACAGTGCAGACTTGAAATTTCCATTATTAGCCATTCACAACCTTTCCAATGACATCAAAATAGTGAATTTAAGTGCCATTGCAGGTTTTGAACGATTTAGTTATTGGGTTAACTTGCTGGACAATGGTGTGGTCTCTAGTGCGGAAGACCAATATGTATTAAAGCCCTATCAATCAATTTGGTTGATGCCAGAAACCGTTGACCATGTTTCGGCACTTTGGGCACCTTTTACCGATTGATTGAAAACAAAGGATTCGAGCACAGATGAAAACCATCTTACTGGCACCTGACTCCTTCAAAGGCTCTCTTAGTGCCGTTGAATTTTGTCATATTGCTGAACAAACGCTTCATAACTTGGACGCAAATATTCAGGTTATTAGTCGACCTATGTCGGATGGCGGAGAGGGGTTTGTTGATGCGTTTATTTATGCGGGCATGGCCGAACGACAAACGCGCATTGTTCAAGATCCGTTAGCAAGACCTGTTTCCGCAGACTTTGCATGGCAATCGACAACGAAAACAGCCATCGTTGAAATGGCTCAGGCCTCTGGGTTACCGCTTCTTTCTATTGAAGAGCGAAATCCACTTAAAACCACAACCTATGGAACGGGTCAACTGTTACAAGCCGCTGTTGACATGGGGGCTAAGAAAATCATTTTAGGTTTGGGGGGGAGTGCAACGCATGATGCCGGGATGGGGGCCTTACAAGCGTTGAAATTTAAATGTTTAAATGCATCCGGCGATTCTATTGCGCAAGGTTCGGAAGCATTAATTGATCTCAATCAAATTATCGATAATCAACCAGGCCTGGCCGAAATTGATTGGGTTATGGCCTGTGATGTCAATAATCCTTTATTAGGAGAAAAGGGTGCCACCGCCATTTTTGCACCTCAAAAAGGCGCCTCTAATGAAATGCTACCAACTTTGGAAAAGCATATGACGCACCTGGCAAACCAACTGGATCGGTACAGTGATAAAGAGGTGCGCCATATCCCTGGAAGTGGCGCAGCAGGCGGTATGGCAGCCAGTTTTGTAGCCATATTAAATGCGAAATTGGTATCCGGTTTTGAGTTGTTATCAGACTATTTATGTCTGCCTCAATTGTTTGAATCACAGGCCATCGACCTGGTGATTACCGGGGAAGGGATGATTGATCAGCAGAGTCTGTTTGGCAAACTCCCTTTCCGAATTGCCCAACTTGCCCAACAGCACCAAACCCAAACCGTTGCGCTCTGTGGCAAGTTAGCCCTCGATAAAAAAGATTTCTTTCCATTTAAACACTGTCTATCTATTCACCCACAGACAAAGCTATCTTTAGCGGATTGCTATGCACAAACCCCTCAAAACCTAGCTAAAACACTTCAGGAAGGCATCAATCAATGGCTTAGATAATCAGTTTTTTTATGTTTTTTTAATAAAATTTATTGATTATCTTCGCCTCGCATATTTCGTTAGACTGCCCACATTAGCCTTCCCTTGTCAATCTGGCTTAGCCTATTGGCGCTTTGTGTAGTATTAAATGGAATCAATCCTAATACATATGAACAATAAGAACCAATATACAGATTCCAAAAGTCTGAGTAAAACCATGTTACTCGGTGCCTTAATTGCTGCACTGGCCGTATTTTCCATGACAATGATTGCTGCGTCCAAAATTTTTACCGAAAGTTTGTCTAAACAAACCGAACGCAGTGCAGAGACGTTGATCACGCTGTCTTTTAATAATATGTATCAAATTATGAGTAAAGGCTGGAATCGAGATGAATTGCTGACATTTTTAGCTGAAATGGAGCAAACCTATTCTGAACATGATTTGCGCTTTTCGATCTATCGTTCTGACATTGTCAACGGCCAATTTGGCGAGTTAGACTCAAAGATTAACCCTGATGTACAACCGCTATACGATGAGGTTCTACAAACCAAGGCACCCTTGACGATTGAAACACCGAATGGCATTCAGACTTTAAAACCGCTTATTGCTAAACAGGTATGTTTACAATGTCATACTCAAGCAAAAGTGGGAGATATTCTTGGCATTATGGGGGTTCAGCAACCCATATCTCAAATGGTTGCAACAGCACGCAATGAATTTATTTTATTAATGCTGGTATTGATGCCCATTCCTTTATTATTCGCTGCTTGGGTGGGTAGACGTTTTTCCAAGAGTGTTATCAAAAGTATTATGGTGCTTGATGAGCACATTTCATCCATTCATCGAGTGGATGACTTGGCCAAACTCACGCATGAAGATGCGGTTTTTAAATATCGTGAATTCCAAGTGTTAAATAAAAGCCTCAAACAACTCGGCGATAAATTGAAACATATTGCCATTGACCGCGATATTCTGGATTTTGAAATTCAATTACTCGATAAACTGGTTTTGTCTTCTGAGTTGATTAAAGATTGGAAGCAACATATCTGTATCTTAATGAATGAAATTAATTATATTTTGCCGCTCTATACGATGTTTGTAGTGTTTCGTACAGATGATATTGAACAGTATGTCATTGAGATTTTTTGGTTGGGCGTTCCGAGTCAAAAAATTCAAAAAGAAATGGAAGCCCATGCCAAAGTTTTATTGTCAGCCAATTCCATTTTTGATACTGGCTCGGTCTTTAAAGTCAATCACACCTATACCACAAATGATCCTTTAGAAGTGCAAACCCGAATTAAAACGCAAAGTAAAAGTTTATTGCTTGAAACCCCCAAAATTGGTGGGGTTGTTGGTCTGGGCGTTGAGACGTTTCCTCCTAAAGAATCTTCACGCTCGGTGGTGGTTGAAAGTGTCTTAACGACACTCGTCAATGTTATCGGTTCGATTAAAGCCATTAATAAATTCACCAAAGAGTTAGAGTATTATGCAACGCGAGATCCGTTAACCCATCTTTATAATCAACGCGTCTTTACCGAAATGTTGTCTTATGAAGTGGTGAGAGCCAAGTCTCATGGGTATCATTTTGGCTTGTTAATGATTGATTTTGATAATTTTAAGCTGATTAATGATCAATATGGCCATGCTTTTGGCGATGAAGTCTTGCAAAATTTTGCGCAAGTTATCAAAACGGTTCTAAATGAAGGCGATATTTTTGCGCGTTATGGTGGTGATGAATTTTGTGTGATTCTGCCTGAAAGAGATTTGGATGCAGCGATTGAAGTGGCCGAAAAATTACTGGAAGCCACCCAAGGCTTAAAATTGCTTTCGCCAAAAGCCGATACGGTTTCTATTGCATGCTCGGTCGGAATCAGTGTTTACCCAGACCATGCAGACAATAAAGAAGACCTGTTTATGGTCGCTGATAATATGCTTTATCGTGTTAAAGACAGTGGCAAAAATGCCTTATCTTATCCGCAAGAAGGAGACTTGGTTCAAGCCTATAAGGAATTTAATGATCAAAGTGTCTTTATTTTACATTCACTTGAGACGGGTGAACCGATTGAACCCAATTATCAGCCAATTGTAAATACTCGGAATGGCAAGATTGAAATCCATGAATTATTAATGCGTTTACGTCAAGAGGGGCAATTGATTAGTGCTGGCCGTTTTATTGAAACGGCTGAACACATGGGGCTGGTGAATCAAATGGATTTGATTCTCATTGATAAGGCGCTAGCGAATATTCATGAAACAGGCTACGATGGATTACTGTTTATCAATCTATCGCCCAAGGCAATTGTGGCCAGTGAGTTTATTAAAAAAATTCAAACGCTGACGCTTAAATATGACATAAACCCTCAGCGCATTGTTTTTGAAATTACCGAACGTGAAACAGTTGGCAGTGTCAGTTTACTAGAAAAGTTTGTGATTGAATTACGCTCGCAAGGCTTCCGGTTTGCGATTGACGATTTTGGCTCAGGATTTTCCTCTTTCCAATACCTAAAACGATTCCCGGTGGATTATATTAAGATTGAAGGTGAATTTATTAATAATATGGCGAAGGATAAAATCGATTTAGCCTTTGTGGAAAGTGCAGTTAATATGGCCAAATCATTGAATATCCAAACCATTGCCGAGTTTATAGAAAACGAAGAGACGTTGACTTTGGTGAAAGAACTGGGAATTGATTATGCACAAGGATTCTTCCTCGCGACGCCGCAATCAGAATTTTTGACACAGTTAAAACCTGATGTCCAAAAGGTTATGGAGGCATCAGCATAAACAAAAAAGCAGCCAGGCCTGGCTGCTTTTAGCATCAATCTTTATGGACTAAGCACCTGTTTTAGGAGATCCGGAATGCGGACCTCTAGGGGCTTTGGGGCGATGCCTTTTGGTGGCTTCAGTTGTGCGTTTGGGTTCGGAAGAGGATCTTTGCGGAGGGTTTCTTTTGGGTTTTTTCGGTTGAGCCGGCTTTTTCGGTTTATGATTTAAACGCGTTTCAGCTAATGCACTGTCGGGTTCAAAACCTTCAATATATTTTCGAGTCAAGAGTTGCTGAATTAAGTTTTCAATGTCTGATAACTGTTTAATTTCATCTGCACTGACTAATGAAATTGCTTCACCTTCAGCACCTGCTCGCCCTGTTCGACCAATACGATGCACATAATCTTCTGGTACATTTGGTAGATCAAAATTCACCACATGAGGTAATTGGTCAATATCAATGCCTCGCGCAGCAATATCGGTTGCAACTAAGACTTGAATTTCACCCGCTTTAAAACGCGCTAAAGCCTGAGTTCGTGCGCCTTGACTTTTATTGCCGTGAATGGCAGCGGCTTTAATGCCTTTGGTTTCTAACTGCTTAGTTAAACGATTGGCACCATGTTTGGTTCGAGAAAACACCAAAACTTGTGACCATTGATGGTGATGGATCAGGTGGATTAACAAGGCAGCTTTACGGCCTTTATCCACAGGGACAATCCACTGGGTGACTGTTGTAGCGGTGGTATTACGCGGACTAACAGAAATTTCAACGGGGTTTTGTACCAATCCTTTTGCCAGTTGGCGAATCTCTTCCGAAAAGGTCGCTGAAAACAATAAGTTTTGACGTTCTTTAGGCAATGCTTTGATAATACGTTTGATATCGTGAATAAATCCCATATCCAACATGCGGTCAGCTTCATCTAAAACGAGAATTTCCAGCTGATCAAATTTAATGGCATTTTGTTGGTATAAGTCTAATAAGCGCCCCGGCGTGGCAACCAAGATATCAACCCCTTTGCGTAATTTCATCATTTGCGGGTTGATTTTAACGCCCCCAAACACCACGGTTGAGCTTAAAGAAAGGTTGTTACCATAGGTTGCTACGCTGGCACTGACTTGCGCCGCTAATTCACGCGTAGGTGTTAAAATTAGCACTCTAGCTTGGTTTGCTTTGGCTGGCGTTCCCTGATGGATTTTCTGTAAAATCGGCAGGGTAAAACCAGCTGTTTTTCCGGTGCCTGTTTGTGCTGCGGCCATCACATCCTGACCTGTTAAAATAGCGGGAATGGCTTGGGCTTGAATCGGGGAAGGGGTTTTATAGCCTTGTTTGCTGACGGCGTCCAAAATTTCGGCACAGAGTCCGAGGTTTGCAAAACTCATAAAAAATCTCGTTTGATATTATTTCATTTGAAATGATTGGCAACCTTGCCAAAAAAGGGGCAAGCTTACCTTATATTGAGGGTTTATGCGACTTTTTAATTAAAGCAGTAGAAAAAAACCCAGGCCTGGGGGTTTATGATCGATATGCCAGTCTATTAGCTATTACCGACTGAGCATTCAATTAAGTGTAGCGATACAACGTTTGCCAAATCAACAAACGTTGCCTTAGCCGTGTCGTTAAGGTTTCCTTCAAAAGGGATGGTTATTGACGAATACCTTCAATTTCCAAAGCCAAATCAACATGGGTAGAAGCCGGCCCTAAATTATAAGTAATGCCGTAATCCGCTAATTTCAAACGGGTTGTTCCGGAAAAACCGGCACGATAACCGCCCCAAGGATCTTTGCCTTCACCCACTTTAGTGGCATGGATTTCAATCGTTTTTTTGACGCCATGCAAACTAAAGTCCCCTTTAATGATAAGACTGCCATCCGCTTTTGCGGTGACGGACTGACTTTTAAAAGCCGCGGTAGGGTATTTTTTCACATCCAAAAATTCATCACTACGAAGGTGTTTATCTCTTTCGGCGTGGTTAGAGTTAACACTAGCCGTATCAATGGTCACGGAAACCTGACTGTTGCTTGGTTGTTTTGCATCATAACTAAAATCACCTGAAAATTTTTCAAAACGACCTTTTAACCAACTGTAACCTAAGTGTTTTATTTTAAAATTGATGGAGGCATGCATTCCTTTGGTATCAATTTGATAGTGCTCTGCTGCGTGGGATGTTGTTGAGAATAGCAATAGGGCGGCGATTAAAGTCAGTATTTTTAGATAAGATTTATTCATGATTGATCTCCTTTTGAGGTCTTGTGGTTAACATTCGAATTAAAGTGGCATCGTGATTCATAAAATGGTGTTTTAACGCCGCTATCGCATGAATGCCTGCAAAAATGATTAAACTCCAAGCTAGCCAGAAATGGATCTCTCCAGCCAAATCCGCTTGGTTATTAAGGTTGAAATGGATTGCCGGAATCGCCACTCGGTTAAAGACAAGCAGTGGATCATCTTCTGCTGTGGAAATCATATAACCACTGATACCCAACGCCAGCACCAAAAAGTAAAATAGTTGGTGTACCGTAGCGGCAGCCAATTTCAATAAGTTTGGTTGCGGAACCGGGGCGGGAACAGGGTTCGTCCAGCGCCAACCATATCGAAACAACATGAAAATGACTGTCACAACGCCAAGACTGATATGTAAAGCAGGGGCTTTATGGTACCAGGAATCATAAAGCCCCAATTCCACCATCCAAACCCCTAGCCCAAATAAGCCAAATAATGCAAAAGCGATTGACCAGTGTAATAGAATACTGACCCAGCCATAGCCTTGTGGTGAATTCCTTAACATCTATTCAATCCATTTATCCCTTGGTTTCAACTCAGGTCATAGCATAACGCGATTAAATTTCAGTGCAAAGTCGGATTCTTCAAAAACACTGTTGCTCAAAAAGAAACAATCTAACAATCACCCCTAATAATGTGGCGGGGGTGTTTCTTCAGAAGGACGTTTAATCTCAGCGCCCATGTCATTTTTGAGTTGTTTGAGAAGGCTGGAAACAAATTGAAGTTGACTTTTTAATTGTTGAATTTCCAGGTGTTGTTGTCCAATTGCATCATTCAGATGATCCAGCATATCTTCTTGATAAGCAGAGCGAATTTCAAGGGATTCTATCTTTTGCTGCAAAGTATCAGCTTTTATCTCGTTGGCCATAATAGGGGTTCCATCTCTTGAGAGGCTAAATCCGTTAAGACAACACGGTCATGAACCGGTGCTTGTAATGTGATTTGGGTTTGCATGAGTTCATCCCGTCTGAAATAGTAACAAGTCAACTGATCACCCGCTTGATAACGTGCCAATAGGGTGTCAACGTCTTCGATTGTTTTTACTTTTAATCCGGCTAACGCAATGATTTCATCACCAGCAGCCAATCCCGCTGTTGCAGCGGGTTGTGCTTCCCAAACATGGGTTAATAGAATCGTTTGGTGTTCAGTTGGTTGACTGTTTGCACCTAAAGCGCAAGGGGATGGTTGGGTCGTTGCCACCCCCCCTTGGTCTTTGACATGGGTTGCCGGTCTGAGTGAAAATTGAATGCCAAACGGTGCAAATAGCGATTCAAAATCGAGGTCTTCAGTGCCATAAAGTGCTTTTGCAAAGAAATCGGTTAGCTTAATGCCAGTGACTTGACTGCAAATTTCTTCTATCTCTCCTTCCTCTAAACCGATTGCTGTTTGACCATAATGCTGCCATAAAAAGCACAATACGGTATCCAATGATTTTTGATTAACTGTTTCAGCTCTAATGGTTAAGTCAAGTGCTAGGGCAATTAAACTGCCTTTGGTGTAATAGCTAACGATGGCATTCGGCGCATTTTCATCTTGTTGATAAAACTTAGTCCAAGTATGCCAGCTGGATTCTGCTACCGATTGTTTAAAACGACCCGGCATCCGATAAACCCGTGTCATTTCAATGGCCAATTGGTTTAAATAGGCTTGACGATTTAAAATGCCTGCACGATAGAGCAACTGACAATCATAATAAGAGGTGATACCTTCAAACCACCAAAGTTGACGGGTATAAACGGGGTCAAGCAGACTCGGGCGCTGATAGACTTTGGGTTGAATGCGTTTGACATTCCACAGATGAAAATATTCATGTGCACACAATTCTAAAAACTGTGTATAGCCGGTGGTTCTTTTTTCGTCATTAATATAGGGTAAGTCATTTCGGGCGCAAATCAATGCAGTTGAGTTCAAGTGTTCTAGGCCGCCATAATCCTTTTCGGTAACGGTCACCTGAAATAAATAACGTTCAATTGGGTAGGGTGCGCCAAACAAACTCAACTCAGCTTCACAAATTTGCTTTAAATCGGTAACCAGCTGAGTCTGGTCAAGTTGCTCAAAATTAACGCGACCCGTGATCACCATTTCATGCGGGATGCCAGCCGCATCAAATTGCAACCGATGGAAACTTCCCATTTCAACAGGGTATTCAATCAAGTCCCAATAATGGCGGGCTTGGTAAATACCGAACCCGTGTGTATCAAGCTCTTTACTAGGCAGGGTTGTGGCCACTTTCCAATGTTGCGTTTTATCCGTAGATTGAAGAATCACCTCGCAAGGTTGCTCTCTTTGTCCTTCAACGGCTAAAAACAAACTGGTGCCATTAAAAAAGCCATGGGTTAAATCAAGGTGAGCACCTCTAACAGATAAATCCCAAGCATAAACTTGGTATTCAATCACTAATGCACCGGGGGATACTTCTATTTGCCAACGACTTATGTCCAAAGGTTCAATTTTTAGTTTCTGACCCGATCCGGTTTTAGCTTTTAAATCAATGAGATGTTTGGAGAAGTCTCGAATTAAATAACTCCCGGGGATCCATTTGGCTAAGGAGATAACCTGTCCGAGCGGATCGGGATTTTGAATGAAACACGTCACCGAAAACAGATGACTTTCAGGGTTTTTAGGCGTGATTTGATAACGAATTGCAACCTTATCCAATGTAATGTCCTTTTTATAAATACTTCGATTGAGGTATCTTAGTACATCGCAATGCGAAGTTAAAATGAAAAGCGGATCAATTCCACCCTACAATCGAAAAGGATTGCCTTTATAATAGGCAGCAATTCAAAACCCATACTCACTGATCTTGCTGATATTTTTTGCAAAGGTGGCTACCAAATCAGTGAGCTTGTTCGAAAAAAAGGAGTTTTTTGTGGTTAAAACGCGCTTTGCCCCAAGTCCTACGGGGTATTTACACATCGGCGGAGTCAGAACCGCGCTTTTTTCATGGTTATATGCCAAAAAAAATAAAGGCGAATTTACGCTACGAATTGAAGACACTGATCGAGAGCGTTCCACACAAGCCTCTGTTGATGCCATTTTAGAAGGCATGTCTTGGCTTGGCCTGGATTACAATCATGGGCCTATCTATCAAACTGAACGATTTGACCGTTACAAGACGGTGATTCAAGATTTGATGGAGAGAGGTCTCGCATATTACTGTTATGCATCACCGCAAGAACTTGAACAGATGCGCGAACAACAGCGCGAGCGAGGGGAAAAACCTCGCTATGATGGCCGCTATCGTGATTTTATTGGTTCTCCACCTGAGAATGTCAAACCGGTTATTCGTTTTAAAAACCCGCAGGAAGGCGATGTTTTAATTGAAGATTTGGTTAAGGGAGACATTCGCGTTTCCAATAGAGAGTTGGATGATTTAGTTATTGCTCGTTCGGATGGCACACCCACCTATAATTTAACGGTTGTTGTTGATGACTGGGATATGGGGATGACCCATATCATTCGGGGGGATGACCATATTAATAATACCCCTCGCCAAATTAATTTATACAAAGCTTTAGGCGCGCCGGTTCCCAAATTTGCTCACATTCCAATGGTGTTAGGTTCCGATGGTAGTCGTTTATCAAAACGTCACGGCGCTGTTTCTGTTCTGCAATATCGTGAGGAGGGGTATCTGCCGGAGGCGCTACTGAATTACTTGGTGCGTTTAGGCTGGTCTTATCAGGATCAGGAAATTTTTAGCATGGCTGAAATGATTGAATACTTTGACTTAGAAAGCGTCAATTCTTCTCCGTCCACTTTCAATCTTGAAAAGTTACAGTGGATTAATCAACAACACATACAAACTACGCCAATTGACAATCTGGTAAGCCATCTAATGCCCTTTATGATCCAAAAGGGGATAGATCCAACAAAAGGGCCGGCGCTTGCCAAAGTCGCAAACCTATTAAGAGAAAGGGCGAAAACCTTGATTGAAATGGCAGAGGCGGCTGGCTATTTTTATCACGATTTTGACGAGTTTGAAGCGACGGCTGCTAAAAAACACCTCCGTCCCGTTGCGGCTGACCCCTTAAAAGCGGTGCAAAATAAATTGGCTTCACTTCCTAGTTGGGATGCTAAAGAGATACATCAGGCGATTCATACCACTGCGGAATCTTTAGGGATTGGTATGGGGAAAATCGGCATGCCATTAAGGGTTGCGATTACCGGCGGGGGGCAATCCCCCTCTATTGATGCCACTGCTGAATTGATTGGCCGAGAAAGGTGTCTTGCCCGTATCGATATGGCACTGGCGTTTATTCGTGAACGTGAAAATAATACTTGAACTTAATAAAAGGCACCTCGATTATTTTTTTCGCGAATCGAAAAAATACTTGACCCCTTCAATAAGTTCTATATAATACGCGCTCATCAGCTACTGGGGGCTATAGCTCAGCTGGGAGAGCGCAACACTGGCAGTGTTGAGGTCAGCGGTTCGATCCCGCTTAGCTCCACCAATCGCTGGTATATCTTTTTTGTTTTTGGGTTCACTAGGCCGAACTTTTTTAAAGAAAACAGATGAGGTAGGGCGCAAGCCAAACACAGAGTTAACATGCGTTAATTCAATCTGTGTCCCGTTCGTCTAGAGGCCTAGGACACCGCCCTTTCACGGCGGTAACAGGGGTTCGACTCCCCTACGGGACGCCATTATGCGGGAATAGCTCAGCGGTAGAGCACAACCTTGCCAAGGTTGGGGTCGCGAGTTCGATCCTCGTTTCCCGCTCCAAATTATAAGCGGATGAAATTGTCTACTTCTAGGTCAGTAGATTCAGCGATTTCATCTTCTGCTTGTTGAAATACAAGCCGAATGACAAGTCATTCAAAACTTGTCCCGTTCGTCTAGAGGCCTAGGACACCGCCCTTTCACGGCGGTAACAGGGGTTCGACTCCCCTACGGGACGCCATTCCTAAAGCCTGATTAGCAAATTGTTAATCGGGCTTTTTTTATTTTGGGGATGCCAAAATGGCAGCAGGTTTATTTCTTGCTTTATTTGTCATTAAAGAATATAAAACCTATCACCTAAACTTGGTTACACTATCGTTTAGTTGCAACCCCTTTTCATTTTTGGAGACGTTATGAATCAAGCAGATATTGGGCTAATTGGCCTTGCCGTTATGGGACAAAATTTGGTTTTAAATATGGCAGATCATGGATTTCGTGTTTGTGTTTACAACCGTACCTATGATAAAACCGAAGCTTTTCTCAAAAATCAAGCAGGAGACCGACCGATAGAGGGTGCAGATTCGCTTCAAGCGCTTGTCAGCAATCTAAAACAACCTCGTAAAGTCATGTTAATGGTTAAGGCAGGTGAGGTCGTAGATTCCTTTATTGATCAGTTAGTCCCCTTATTAGCGCCAGGGGATATGATTATTGATGGGGGGAACTCTTTATATACTGACTCGATTAGACGCACTCAAGACTTGAAAGAAAAAGGTATTTTATTTATCGGAGCGGGTGTTTCCGGTGGAGAAGAGGGTGCCAGAACCGGTCCATCCATTATGCCGGGCGGAAATCCTGATGCCTGGCCAGCCATTCGGCCTATTTTTCAAGCGATTGCCGCTAAAGCAGATGGCATGCCTTGTTGTGATTGGGTGGGTCAAGATGGTGCAGGACATTATGTCAAGATGGTGCATAATGGCATTGAGTACGGTGACATGCAACTCATTAGTGAAACCTATCAATTAATGCGATGGGGTTTGGGACTTAGTGCTGATAAATGTCATGAGGTCTTTAAAAAATGGAATCAAGGCGTATTAAATTCTTACTTAATTGAAATCACCGCAGATATTTTACGCTTTAAAGACAGCGATGGCTTGCCGCTCGTTGATAAAATCTTAGATGCAGCTGGGCAGAAAGGCACGGGTAAATGGACAGGCATAAGTTCTTTGGAACTGGGGACACCCCTAACTCTGATATCAGAATCGGTTTACGCCCGCTGTTTATCCGCTTTAAAACAGCAAAGAGTGGCCGCAGCCGAACGTTATCCTGTCGCTGATAAACCCCATTTATCAGAAGATGAAATAGAAATGCTATTACAAGCCATCCACGATGCACTCTATGCCTCTAAAATCATTTCCTATACCCAAGGCTATATGCTAATGTCAGAGGCCGCTAAAACCTATGGTTGGAATCTAAACTATGGCGGCATTGCTTTAATGTGGCGAGGCGGCTGTATCATTCGCAGTACTTTTTTAGGTGAAATCAAACAAGCTTATGATGAGGCTCCTCAACTCGACAATCTTCTTAGCGCACCGTTCTTTGAAAATGCCATTAAAGATGCAGAAAGCAACTGGCGCAAGGCGGTTGTGTTTGCTATTCAATCTCAAGTCGCTACCCCCGCATTAAGCTCGGCATTGTCATTTTTTGATGGTTACCGCACTGCCTCGTCACCGGCTAATTTATTACAGGCACAAAGAGATTATTTTGGTGCCCACACTTACGAAAGAGTGGATGCACAGAGAGGCAAGTTTTTTCATACTGACTGGATTCAAGTCCGGCGGTCAAATCAGCTCTAGCACTTACGAGGTTTAATCATGTCTTTAGCGTGTACCTATGTTGTTTTTGGCGCCACCGGAAACTTGTCTTTATCAAAGTTAATGCCTAGCTTTTATCACTTGGAAGAGAGTGGCCGTTTAGATGGCAAGCTTCGTATTCTGGCAATTGGCCGTCGCCCTTGGGATCGCCAGCAATGGCTAAAGACGGTCAGAGAAGCCGTTTTACCGATTGCGCGGGGAGGCTTAAAGGAAGGGGTTTTTGAACGGTTTTGTGATCGGTTAGATTACTTTGAAATGGATGTTGAGAATCCTGATGCCTATACTTTTTTGCAGCAGAAAATTCAAGATTCAGACTGGCCTAATAATATTGCTTACTATTTATCTTTAAGCCCAAACAGCTATGGTAAAGCCATCAGCAATCTGGGTGAAGCGGGTATGCTAAAAGAAGATAATGGTTGGAAGCGAGTGGTGCTAGAAAAACCTTTTGGTTATGACACAGAAAGCGCCAAACACCTTCAGATATCGCTCAATAAATATCTTGAAGAAAAGCAAATTTACCGTATTGACCATTATCTGGGTAAAGGTATGGTGCAAAATATCATGGTATTTCGCTTTGCCAACCTATTAATGGAGCCTCTTTGGAATCGAAACTTTATTGACCACATCCAAATTACCCATGCAGAGGATAGACCCATCGGTACTCGGGCGGGTTATTATGATACTAGTGGTGCGATGCGTGACATGATTCAAAGTCATTTACTACAGCTTTTGGCATTGGTTGCCATGGAACCTCCCGCATCAATGGATGCGGAAGATTTGAGGGATGAAAAGGTTAAATTGTTAAAATCAATTCGTCCAATTTCAAAAAAGAATGCCAAAGCCCAGGCTTATCGGGCGCAATATACAGCGGGAGAGCTGAATAATCAGCCGGTAAAAGGCTATTTAGATGAACCTGGTGTTGCACCGGATAGTGTGACGGAAACTTATGCGGCTTTAAAGCTTTATATTGAAAACTGGCGCTGGGCAGGGGTGCCTTTTTATATTCAAACCGGTAAAAATATGCCAAAAACCAAAACCATGGTGTCGATCTGTTTTAAACATGCGCCTAAACAGTTTTTCAGAGACTCTCAAGTAGAAAAAATGCAACCCAACTGGATTATTTTTGGCATTCAACCCGATGAATCCATTAAGGTAGAAATGTTAGCAAAACAACCAGGCCTGGAGATGAATACCCAGCAAATCCGTTTGGATGCAGCCCTAAAACCTTCGGATATCGATTCTAATGATGCTTATGAAGAACTCTTGCTGGATGTCATTAAGGGAGACCGTTCATTATTTTTACGCTATGATGAAGTGAAGGCCGCCTGGAAGGTCGTGGATCCGGTGATTGATGTTTGGAGTACAGAAACAACTTATATTGATACCTATCCTTCTGGCACTTGGGGACCAAAAGGCGCGAGCAAACTGTTTGATTCCTCTGAACAAGATTGGCGGTATTATATTCATCCAGAGAGACAATAAAGATGGTTGAAATTAACAGCCTACCCAAAAACTGGGTGGTGTTTGATTCTGCAGAAGATGTGGCAGAGACACTGGTCACTAAGTTGTGTCACTTAGCACAACAAGCCATTGAAGATAAAGGGTCTTTTACTTTGGTTACCGCTGGCGGAACAACCCCACAAAAATGCTATGAGTTACTCGCCCAACAAACAGCGGATTGGCAAAATTGGCATATTTATATGGGCGACGAGCGTTGTTTACCTGTAGATGATAAGGATCGAAACAGTGTTGCTTTAAGCCAGGCCTGGTTATTTTTTGGAAAGATTCCCAGTCAAAACATCCATTTTATTCCGACTGAATTGGGAAGCGATTTGGCGGCAAAATCTTATGCGCAATTGATTCAATCCATTGATCAATTCGATGTGGTGTTGTTAGGGATGGGCGAGGATGGGCATACGGCCAGTTTATTTCCCGGGCATCACTACCCACAAAATCAATCCGTTGTTATTGAAACTCATTCTCCAAAACCGCCTTCAGAAAGGGTGAGTTTATCTTATGAGAAACTGAGTCAAGCAAAGGTGGTTTTTAAACTCATTACCGGTCAAAACAAAAGAAATGCTGTTAAAGATTGGCTCAAGCAGCAAGCCAACTTACCTATTCAACAAGTTGAAGGCGAACAAACTTGGGTTTATATCGATTCAGCGGCGCTCTAGATTCTAATGAGTGGCTGTCTTCTGATTGAGATTAATTGAAGTAGAAACAATATTTTTAACTTGCTCTAATTGATCTAAAAATGCACCGATATTGCTATTGGGAAGCACCTCAATTTCCATAATCATGGAGACGGATCCATCACTTTTATTCGTATTGGTATCACAGTGATTTAGGTTGATATCCCATTCAGTTAAAACCGTCATCACATCTCTTAACAGGCCTTTGCGATCAAAAGCCAATAAGTTGAGGGTGGCTTCATAGGCTTCAGCTTCCGAGAAATCCTTTTTGTTGTCAAACCTTTGTGTCCAAGCAACCTCAATTAAACGTCTTTGCTCTTCATCTGTGAGATTTAAAATATTGGCGCAATCTTGTTTATGAATTGTAACGCCTCGTCCTCTGGTTACATAACCAACGATCTCATCTCCTAAAGCAGGTTCACAGCAGGGCGCTAATTGTGTTTTCAATTGGGGAGAACCGACCACAAAAGGGGTTCCATCAGCAGCGGATGAGCGTTCACCCGCAATCTGCGGCGGGGCGCTTAAGGGTTTTGTCAATTTAGAACGGGGATTAATCCAGTTTTGAATCGCATCCGTCAGTTGACGTTCATTAATTTTCCCTTTACCCAGTGCCTCGTAAAATGCCTTATCAGAATCGCATTTAAATCGTTCTAACAACAGTTGTAGAGGTATATCTTTAACATGCAATCGTTTAGATTCTTTATTAAATAGCGTTTCACCTGCTTCGATATTGGACTCTTTATTCTGTTGATTAAACCAATGCCTTACCTTGGTTCGTGATCGGCTGTTACCTAAGTATTTTAAGTTGGGATTCAACCAATTTCGATTTGGACTACCTGATTTAACGGCTAAAATTTCAACTTTATCTCCGGTCTTAAGGGGCGTTGTTAATGGCATGATTTTGCCATTAATTTTAGCACCACGACATCTGTGTCCTAACTCGGTATGAATCTGATAAGCAAAATCGAGAGGGGTCGCACCTTGACTGAGCGTCACAATATCACTATTCGGTGTCATCACATAAATATGCTCACTGAGTAGTTCCGTGCTAATCTCATTAAGTAGATCCGGATTATCATTGTATTCAAGCATTTGCCTAACTAAATTAATGCTATTTTCTAAGCTCGGATCAAGCTTTTTACCATCTTCTTTATAGCGCCAATGCGCCGCCACCCCAAACTCGGCATGATGATGCATTTCATAAGTCCGAATCTGTACTTCAACCGGTTTATCTTCAGTACCAACGATAACGGTATGAATCGATTGATAGCCATTTTCTTTCGGGCTGGCAATATAATCATCAAACTCTTCGCGAATATAAGACCAGCGACTATGAATTAAACCAAGTACTTCATAGCATTGCTGTACCGTATCTACATAAATTCTGACTGCTCTCAGATCATAGAGTTCATCAATGGGCACTTTTTTGCGGTTCATCTTTTTCCAGATACTATAAATATGCTTTGGGCGACCTGAAATATGAAAATCAATATGATTGGCTTGCATCATCTCTTTTAAACCATGAATGACTTTTTCAATATAGGCTTCACGCCCCTTACGGTTTGCATCTAACTGACGAGCAACGTCCTGATAGGTATCGGGTTCAAGGTAGCGAAACGACAAATCTTCTAGTTCCCACTTTAATTGGGCGATCCCCAGTCGGTTGGCTAAAGGTGCAAAAATCAGCTGTGTTTCATAAGCGACTTGATGGCGAACTTCCTCAGGTTCATGTTTCAGAGAGCGTAACCGAGCCACTCGATATGCCAGCTTAACAATCATAATACGAATATCCGAAACCATTGCTAATAACATCTGCCGCATCCGCTCGGTCTGAGTCTCATTCGAAATGCGATTTGACTGGAAATCTTTAAAGTGGTTTAAGCGTCGAATACCAATAACCAATTCGGCAATATTATTGCCAAATTGGCTGTTTAAATCATCGATGCTGTAGTGTGGTTCAAGAGCCATATCACTTAATAAAGTGGCGATAAGGGTGTCTCTATCAAGCTTTAAATCGGCGAGAATAATCGCGACATCGATACTTTTTACAAATCGTTCATAAGGTTTATGGCTGACTTCAAAGGCTATTTCACATGCCTTTAAAGCCAGCGCATCTTGTGGATGGGTAGAGAAAATCTTTGCATAAACTGATTGAACAGAATCCATTTTTAAACCTTATGATTTTAAAAAGCGATAACAGCAATCATTTTAAGCGAAAAAATTCTTGCTTTGCAGCTGTTTTGACAGGATTTGTGTACTGAACCCCTTTTGTTTGCCTCATCTTAACAAGCGTTCAGTACCAAGGAAAACGTCTGTATTTTGAATAATAAATTAGAGTAAAATACCAAACTAAAAAAAAACATTTATGACGCTTACCGAATCAGGGGGTTGGCAAAGTCATAAACCATCAATATCCCAAATTCTCAATGAGTATTTCTAGTCTTATGCCTTTCAAATATACCACTCAGCATAAACAAACAAGCACCACAAACAATAGTGCTGAGCATTTCTCAGTTGCGCCGATGTTGGAGTGGACAGATCGACATTGTCGCGTGTTTCACAGACACTTAACACGACACGCATGGCTTTATACTGAAATGGTAACGACGGGTGCAATTCTTTATGGTAATGACTTAGAAAGGTTTCTTGGACATGATGAAATTGATTGCCCTGTTACATTGCAATTAGGCGGTTCCAATCCAACAGAGTTGGCAAGCTGTGCACAGTTGGGAGAAGATTGGGGATACTCTGAAATTAATTTAAATGTGGGTTGCCCGTCAGACAGGGTACAAAATAATATGATCGGGGCTTGTTTAATGGCGCACCCACAGATAGTCGCTGAAGCTGTCAGTGCGATGAAGGCCGCAGTTAAACAAATACCGGTAACTGTAAAAACCCGAATTGGCATTGATGATCAGCAAGATTTTGAAACCCTCGTTAAGTTTATTTCAGCCATTGATAATGCTGGGGTTGATGGGGTCATTATTCATGCCCGAAAAGCTTGGCTACAAGGATTATCTCCCAAAGAAAATCGCAATATCCCACCGTTAAATTATGATTGGGTTCGCCAAATAAAAATGTGTTTTCCGGATTTAAGTGTTGCCATTAATGGCGGCATCTTGTCGCCAGAGATGGGGCAGGGCTTTTTAGAACCGGTAGCCAATAAAGAGGGCAAAATCTTAGCGGCAGTCGATGGCGTTATGATCGGCAGATCCGTTTATGAAAAGCCTTATTTGTTGACGAAGGTAGACCAACTTTACTATGATGATAAGTCACCGATCAACAGCCGAGAAATGGTATTGGATTTAATGTACCCTTATATTGAAAATCATTTATCTCAAGGGGGACGGTTAAATCATATTAGTCGTCATATGTTAGGGTTGTTTTCAGGCTTGCCTGGTGGACGAAAGTGGCGACGCCATATTTCAGAAAATGCCTTTAAACCAGGGGCGGGGATTGAGGTGCTACAGCAGGCTTATCAACAGGTTGCCAGTGAAATTCAACGTATGGAAGATCAAATAATATGATTTTACTTGAGGTTCCTTTTACTGAAAAAGAAGTCGCTAAATCCTTAGGCGCTCGTTGGAATCCTATGGAAAAAAAATGGTATGTGCCTGATGAATTGGAAGATCGGTTATCAGCATTCTCAAAATGGCTTCCGCTACAAACCGTCACCCAGTCAGCTTTATCCTCCGATGCGATACCTGCCAATGAAAGAGCAAAAGGTATTTCATTGTCCCAACTGATGATGCAGGTTCAAGGCGCTATGCGGCAAGCCTTTCCTGGCGCTGTTTGGGTAAAGGCTGAATTAGCCAACCTAAATGAACGTCGCGGCCACCTTTATCTTGAGCTTTCTGAGACGGCCGAATCCGGTCAACCGATCGCTAATTGTCGAGCAATGATATGGCAAAGTCAGGTAAAACGTCTATTAGAACGCTTTGCCTTAGAAACCGGTTCAGCATTAAAAGCCGGCCAAAAAGTCTTGCTATTGGCTGAAGTAAACTTCCACGAGAAATTTGGTTTTTCCTTGGTTATTCAAGATCTTGATCCCAGCTTTACGCTGGGTGAGCTAGAAGCCAATTTAAATAAAATTCGTCAGCAACTGATTGCTGACAAGCTTTATGATTTAAATAAAAACCAGCCGTTTCCGAAAGATTTTTTTCGGGTTGCGGTTATTGCGCCGCCAAATGCCGCCGGATTAGGTGATTTTCGTGCCGACGCTGACCAATTGCAAGCCGCTAACCTTTGCGAATTCAAATATATTTACAGCGCTTTCCAAGGAGATCGCGTTGAAGCAGAAATGTTAGCCGCATTCGAAGCCTTTAATGGCTTGCACAATGCCAAAGCGTTTGATGCGCTAATCATCATTCGAGGCGGTGGTGCTAAATTGGATTTAAATCCTTTAAATGTCTATAGCTTAGCGAAGCAGATTGCTCAAATATCTGTTCCTGTACTAACTGGAATTGGCCATGAGCGAGACACCACCATTTTGGATGAAGTCGCTTGCATGCGGTTTGATACCCCAAGCAAAGTGATTGCGGGAATACGACAATCTATTTTTAGTCGTGCCCAGAAAGCACACCAACATTGGCTGATGATTGAGCGTGCTAGCCGTTTATATGTTCAACAACAAAAACAATCCCTTATTAATTTTGAGAATAGAGTACAAAGGCAAAGCCTTGCGATTACTGAGAAACTAAAGCAGAATTTAGCGCCATTACATTACCAAATTCAAAGACAAAGTTTTAGCTTGCTAGAAGCTGAAAAACATCAACTCCATCAACTGCATCAAAACTTAAACTATCAGGTTAGCGCAGCATTGAATTTACAAAAACTCTTCTTAAATCAGTTTAATCAAACGCTTAAAGACAAACCCTTTAGTTATCTAACGCAAGCCAAAATGCAGAATAAGCAATGGATTGGTTTTATATTAAGTTCAGGACCCAAAACCCAACTCAACCGCGGATTTGCCATTGTCAAAAATCGGCAGGGGGTTCCTATTAAAACAGCAGAATTAGCACGACAACAGTCTCAAATTCATATCACTTTTCGTGATGGCACACTTCAAGCCATTCCGATAGATAAATAAAAAGAAGGAATAGATTTTATGGCAAAGGAAACTTCCAGCGAAAGCTACCAAAAGAACTATGCAAAATTACAAGAAATCGCTCAAAAACTTTCAAACTCAGAAACCATTGATATTGATGAGTTGGTTCCTATGGTTGATGAAGCAACCAGGGCTTATCAAGTGTGTCAGTCACGAATTGAAGCTGTTGAAGCCGCTTTAAACAAGCGCTTGGAGGTAGAAGAGAAAGAAAATGAAGAGACGACAACGACAGCAAACCTTTCTTTTTAACCTTTATCACGGTTTCAAGTAATCCAAGTAATCAATATCTACCCCAAAATGACCAGGCCTTATATGTTGACGTGTTCTCTGAAATAAAGAGAATTTACTAAGGACGCTTAGTAAAGGGAAGTGAGATCTTGTGACCAGGCCAAGGTTA
>Ga0210056_1000104_pt1 | contig 56364 bp, 54 predicted proteins | sample CryGeyCG2014_080_2_FD_183965 | JGI IMG/M metagenome (GOLD analysis project Ga0210056, IMG submission 183965) | Groundwater microbial communities from aquifer - Crystal Geyser CG07_land_8/20/14_0.80 (SPAdes) (version 2) | ecosystem: Environmental > Aquatic > Deep subsurface > Groundwater | place...
AGATGAGAACAAAAGCAGAAATGCTTGATTTTTTATTCGGAATTTTAACTCCAAAAGAGTTGGAAGAACTGACAACCAGATTACAAATTGTCAAGCTTTTAAAAAAAGGCCTCCCCCATCAGGAAATCGCCCGTCGCCTGGAAGTGGGAGTTGCAACAGTAACGCGCGGTTCAAGAGAATTGAGGATGGGAAGGTTTAAGAAAGTTTAAATAAAGACTGTCTATATGAAAAACAAAATAAATTCAAATAATTGGTGGACAAATGACCTCTGGTGAAGCAGATGATTTTTGTTTGGTAAACCTCTGCTTCAAGCAGAGGTTATTTTTTTATATTAAAAATTTACTAATTAAAATTATGGTAGAAGCTTATCAAGTTAGCCACAGAGGCAGGGTTAAATCAGCAGGTCTTACTCTCAGTATGTTTTTTGAACCAGCTGAACCGTATCTTGTACATCCGTCAATTAAATCTGCCTCCGAGATGACTAAATATTATGCTGATTTACGTAAATCACCTCCTGAAGCGGTTCGAGATCGTTTTTTTCCTAGAGGCACAGATACTTCTGGGATGTTTAAAACAGGAGCTGGGTTACCACGAACTAGTATTACTACTCATCAGGGAGCCGGTCAATTCCTTGTCCACAGTTTAAATGGAAATGAAACGACTAAACGACCTCCTTATTATGAAATTGATAGACAAACTGGTTTTTGTATACTTGAAGCTCATTTAAATAAACAATTAGCATCTAATAACTATCCACCAAACTTAACTAGTCTTATAAATCAAGTAAAATATTATTTTTCCAATAATGATTTACGCTCGGCCCAATTATCTTATGAACAATTAATACAATTGGCGGGAGGTTATGGAATAGATGTAAGAAGAAACGCTCAAGTAGGAAGAGAGGGTTTATTTTTTATTCATCCGTCAATTCCAAAATCACCAATACACATCGATAGGGAAACTCATAAAAGAGTATTTCAAAGAGGCAACGATTTAGCCGCTTCTTTCGGAGAAATAGCTAACGAAAAAAGGATGGTTATAGCTCGTTCATTAGGAATCACTCCTTCAGAAAAACGGGATTTTCTTCCATTCTATTTTCAAATTGATTTTCTCTTGAAAAACGATGGATCTGTAGAAATATCCGACGTAAACATCCCTGATGTTGGTTTTTTCTTAATCTCACTTGATCACGAAGGCAATGAAACGATAAATCAAGCACAAAATACTGTTAGACCTCAATTAAATGAAATTGTCAATTCAATCAGGGAAAATGTAATAAAACATCAATCTAAAACAGTAAATTTAATCACAAGAAGATCTGTCTTAGAAAATTATGAAGATACACTGGAAATAAAAGAAATAGAAGTTTTGTGTTCAGCTCTTGAATCTTTAGGAATCACAACACAAGTTGTATCACAAGAACAAGCCTTGGAATTAAATGAAAATGATTTGGGAATACTTATGAACATCGATACAGAGTCGGATGCTTTTAAAAAACTTTTGGAAAAACGGCTGATTGATGAATCTGTTCCTATTTATCCTGATCCTTATCTTCTTTTGGCGAAAAATGAATTGACAGATCATCAACAAATTACTTTAAACAAGGATGCGATTGACAGCTTACGAGAAGCTTTCGTCGCTGTTGAAAGGGCTAGTAATCCGGGTAAAGATTATGCTTTAGTTGCAGCGGTAAACCAGATGTTCCATAACAGTGGACTGCCCGATGATTGTTCGATACTTCACTTATATATCCCCGGTCAACCAACGCCGATTCCTTTTTATCGTTATGATGTCAGAGGAATACAAATTGCCTTAAATTATGTCAAAGATGTTAAATCTGTTGTTGCTCGAGCCATACCCGTTAGTCCTGACAATGTAGTTTTATTTGACAACGATCAAAAACCGGTTTATTCTGTTTTTCGTTATATGTTTTACCAATAAATAATAAATATGAAATTTTGTGAAGAAGTTCCAAAAGAAAAAATTATTGAGACAGCCTTGAATTTAATTAATAAATCTAAAAAATCAATTAATATGACCATGGATATGTCAGATGAAATTAATAGCCCACTTCCTAAGCAATATCATAAACAACTTAGATTTAATTTAAAAAGAGGTATAAAAATAAATAGATATGTATATGGATCAAAAAAATTAATTAAAAAAATAAAAAACCTATATCCTGAAATTAAAATTCATTTTGGAGGAAAAATAATTCTCTATCAGAGAATGCTTATTATTGATAAACGACTAGGAATATTCTCACTCAACAATAAAGTGTTTTTTACAAATTTCGAACCCTTAGTTAAAAGTTTGCTAAAGTATGCTAAAATTTATAAATAAATATGATAGACAAAAAGGTCCTTGAATATAGTGAAACACTAAAAAAACTAGGTATTGAAAATAAGATTTTTGAACATCCTCATTTGGAAAAAGCGAGTGAAGTTGTAGCTAATTTAGGATATACACTAGATGATAGTGCTGCTACTCTTATTATGAAGGCCGATGACAATTTCGTCGCCATTATAAGAAGAGACGTAACTAGAATTTCCTTTAAAAAAATAAGAAAAATATTAAACGCTTCTACTTTAGGGATTGCTACTTCTGAGGAGTTTGTTAAAGTTACTGGTCTTCAGGTTGGCACGGCCAGATTTTATGTTGGAAATGTAAAAACGTTAATTGATAAAAAAGTATTTGAAAAGGAATTTGTCCTGGGTGGCACCGGAAGCTTCACTCACACCATTCAATGTAAATCAGAAGACTTAAGAAAGCTTCCGAACAGCCAGGTTGTCGATATTACGACTTCAGTTGAAGAAAGATCTGTTGACCGAGGAATTATAAAACGAGTTTTTTCTGGTATAAGGGCAACCGGAAGACTCCACTTAGGTAACTATTTAGGAGCAGTTAAAGGAATGCTTGAGATCCAGAACAAAGGAGAGTATGAAACAATTTATTGTGTCGTTGACGTACATTCGATCACTACGCCATATAATAAAACTCTGCTCGCTAAAAATAAAAGAGAAATTATTATCGACTACTTGGCAGCCGGACTTGATCCAAAAAAAAGTATCTTAATCTATCAATCAGATGTACCGGAACATATGGAGCTGGCCTTTTATTTTTCCACCGTGCTACCAGTAGCAAGAATGTTACATCTGCCGACTTACAAAGACAAAATTAAACAGTATCCGAAAAATGTCTCAATGGCACTTTTAAACTATCCTGTCTTGATGGCGGCTGATATTTTAATCTATAAAGCCTCTCTTGTTCCTGTTGGCATTGATCAGGAACCGCATCTAGAAGTCGCCCGCGAAGTAGCCCGAAAGATGAATCAACTTTATGGAACTGACTTTCCCGAACCGGTCAGGTTTGCCACAAAAGGAGAATATATTCCTTCTTTAACGGGAACCGGCAAAATGGCAAAAACCGTTGAAGGCAGCTATATTAATTTAACCGACTCGCTTGAAGAAATCAGAAAAAAAGTTAGATCAATTCCCACTGCCACCAAATCAGGTGGAGAGATGACGCCTGGTGTAAGAACTTTATTTGCCTTTGCTCAGCTTTTTATTCCGAACGAAGTCGAGAAATATAAAAAGGAATACGAAAATGGAACACTCCAATTTGTCACATTAAAAGATACTGTTGCCAAAGCGATTTACAAAGAACTTAAACCATTTCAAGAAAGTCGAGAAAAAATTGCTGCTGATCAAAAATATGTTGATGACGTGATTAAAGATGGAGCCTCCCGTGCCCGCAAAATTGCCAGAGAAACTGTAAAAGAAGTGAAGCACGCAATGGGTTTAAGTTAAGCGCGTAACTCCGAACCGACTGGTTCGTGGGTTAAACAAAAGATGGGATTATCGTAAACCCTCACTACATTATATTAATATAATGTAGTAAATATTGAATAAATAAAAATTTATAGAAGGGTCCTAGAAAGCTCGTGAACGGATTTTTTTATCTTTTCTTCATCAAACCAAAATGTCTGCCAACCGATTTTCTTGGCAACTTCAAGAATATCTTTTCTGTCATCAATCAATAATATTTCTTCTGGCTTGACTCCTGATTCTTTTGTGGCAATTTCATAAATTTCCTTTTCCGGCTTTCTAAAACCAGTTTCATAAGAAAGAACGATTGAAGAATAATTAATATCAGGAACAATTCCTATTTCTATAAGTCTTGGCATCATGCCTTTATAAAGATTTGATAGGAGTCCGATCCGATATTTCTTGGAAAGCTTATAAACAAGCTCATGAACTTGCTTTCTTGGTCGGTAGTCGCCTATCCAGCTTTCTAAAAAATTAAAATCATCAGCATTAATTAAATTAAATTTTTCTATCGCCTCTTTCCACAAATCAAATGGGGTAATTTTTCCACGCGTCATATCATCAGCAAAGTCATCTTTTAACCATAATTTTTTAAACTCGTCATAAGGAATATTAAACTTTTTTGTTGCGTCCTTAAAGTAATCCGACCAATCGTTTAAGACTCCTCCAATATCGAAATAAATAAATTTTATTGGTTTCATATATAAAGAATCATTTTAAGCTCTTTTTAAAACTAAATTATACCCACCACATCCTCTAAACAACCAGTGGGCTGTTCTAGTTACGGTTGTCGTCGACACACCAAGTTTTTTAGCGATCCGTTTATAAGATATACCTTCTTTTAACAACTTTGCCATTTCCAAACGGTTGGCGAATTCTTCTAATTCTTTTATCGTCAAAAGATCGCGAAGAAAATTATCCACTTCTTGTTCTGTTTTCAATTTTAAGAAGGCGCTGGCTAGTGCCTTCTCCTTATTATTTTTCGGTTTATAGTTTTGATATGCGTACATAAGGTAATTATAACATTCGTTACATTTAATTAATTGAGGTAGAAAATACTGTTGACAAATTAACATCTATATATTATCATATTAACACGTTAATATAAATAGTTTAATTAAATGTTTAATTGAAGTTTTGATTTTGACTTTATGGACTTTATAGACTTTACGAACTTTTTAACTACTTCTTTTCATCACTCCCCGCCTCGGGCGGGGTGAGTTAGTTTGTAATTAATTTTTACATTATAACCCCGCCAAAGGCGGGGTTTTTTTTTATTACAAGTTTTTATAAATCATATGTCAAAAGTAAAAAAGATTTTTTTAACCGGCTTGGACTTAAAAATTGAAGACGTAATTGCAATCTGTCGCGATAATACCAAAGTAATTATATCTCTAGAAGTGATCAAAAAAATTAACGATAACTGGAAAGCAATCGAGGAAATGCTTGACCGCGGTGATGTTATGTATGGCTTAAACACCGGCATCGGCGGCTTTGGTAATGTTGTTATCTCCAAAGAAAAGGCCGGCGAGCTGTCAACTCGAATGCTCCGCGCTCACGCCTCAGGATATGGTAATCCGGTTGAACCAGAAATCGCCAAAGCTTCGCTTCTCTTAAGATTAAACGTCTTTGCGAAAGGCTATTCCGGCGTGAGACCGATCCTGTTCACTACTTTTGTGCAGATGCTTAATAAAAATGTCATCCCGGTTTTTTACGAAAAGGGGTCAGTTGGTACCTCAGGTGATTTAGCCCCTTTATCTCAAATGGGTTTGGTTGTTATTGGTGAAGGAAAAGCTTATTGGCAAGGAAAGATTGTCCCGGGTGCTGACGCGATGAAAAAAGCCGGTATCAAACCTGTTCCTCTCGCCTATCGTGAAGGACTAGCGATTATGAACGGATCACAGTTCATGACGGCGATTGCCGCTTTTAATATTTTTGATGCCGAAAGGTTAATCAAACAAACCGAAATCGTTTGCAGTATGACTATAGATGTTCTCAACTGTGTCGAGTCGGCTTATAGCGAACCATATAATCGAGTTCGTCCATTCAAAGGCCAAAACGACACGGCCGAAAATATCCGTCGATTGATTGCTGGTAGTGATTTAATGGAACAGCCAAAGAAAAATGTCCAAAATGCTTACTCTTTACGCTCAGTACCTCAAGTAGCCGGCGCATGCCGAGACGCTCTCGACTATATTAGAAAAATTACTAAAATCGAGATGAATGCCGTTGCCGATAATCCAATATTTTTTACCAAAGAAAAAATTTGTCGAACTGGCGCCAACTTTCACGGCGCACCTATCGGTTACACCCAAGATTTACTGGGAATTATCATCACTGATTTAGGCAACATCTCAGAAAGACAAACTAATAATTTGATGGATCCGGCCTGTTCAAAAGATTTACCAGCCTTTTTGGTCAAAAGCGCAGGATTGGATTCGGGGTTGATGATTTCTCAGTACACCCAAGCAGCACTAGTTTCGGAAAATAAAATTTTAGCAAGCCCGGCAAGCGTTGACTCAATTCCTGTTTCTGGTAATCAAGAAGATCACGTTTCCTTTGGTACAATTGCCGCTCGAAAAGCTCGAGAAATTATCAAAAATACCGAAGCAGTCGTTGCTATTCAGTTATTAGCCACTTGTCAGGCTTATGAATTTAGAAAACCGGTCAAACCGTCCAAAACTTTTCAAGCTATCTATAAACTTGTTCGTTCCGTTAGCCCAGCCATTACCGAAGATCGAGCTTTTTATATCGATATTGAGAAAGTTGTTCCTTTAATTAGAAATTATCAAGTTCTGAAAGTGGCTGAAGAAACGATCGGTAAACTAAAATGAAATCTTTTATCCCTATTAACGAAAATGGTTTAGCGATGATTTTAGCAAGAACCTGTTGCCGGAGTTTTAATCCAAAAAAAGCTATTAACGATCAAATCATTGAACTTATTTTAAAAGCAGGACAAGCTGCTCCATCGGCAAAAAACAGACAACCGTACTATTTTTTAATTATTAAAAATAAACTGTGCCTGTCTAAAATTGCTCAAGCTTCTTATATCGGCCGTCGAAGACAGTTCGCTGACTGGGACAGAAAGAAAACAGAAATAATGATTAAAGGAAATAGTTATCTAAATTCTAATGATGCTATTATCTTACAGGCACCGGTAACTATCATCGCTTTCCGAAAATCTGATTTGAATTACCAAGAAGCACAACCAAATGAGTTGAATATTAAAGAAGAACAGAGTGTTGCTAACGCATGCTATTCAATGCTTTTGGCCGCCTGGAGTCTAGGGATAGGTTCTGCTTGGTTATGTTCACCTCTTTACATTAAAGATGAGTTAAAAGCGATTTTAGGAAAATATGGCGTTAAATGGCAAAAAAACTGGCAACCTCGAACCATGATTCCTCTTGGTTATCCACTAAGAGAACTTACTAAACCGAAAAGGAAATCATTAGAAGAGATTTTTCAAAATATTAATTAATAATTGTCTTGTTTAAAAAGATACGAATTAAAAAATGGCCGAAACTATACGACGATTAGATGCTGAGAGAGACAATGTTCAGGAAGGATGGTTTAAGTGCGAGGGAACTTGTGGCCACGAGATCCGTCTTCAAGGAATATATGCTAAACAAGCTAATAAAAGGCTTGCCTATGGTAGAAAAGTATTGTGCAAAGACTGTGATACAATATTTGGATTTCCTGCAGCGGAAACGAGGTTAATAGATCGTGGACCAATGATTCCTAGGATTAGCGATTACGGCGAATGGGGATGAGAAGTTGACGTTAAATCCACCCCAAAAACTTAAATAGTTTCTCGGTTGGAACTGCGACCTTAAGTTTCTTACAGTCCTTTTTACTTACCCATTTAAGTTCAGCGATATCATCTCCCGGCTTTGGGGTTCCTGATTTATATTTGGACGAAAAAACCAAAAACACTAAGTGACTCATTACGCCTTTGCGAATACGATAATCTTCTCCAAAATGAAGCTGTTCTAAATCCGTAATCTCGATATTGGCTTCTTCTTTGACTTCCCGTCTGACTGCTTCTTCAATTGTTTCCTTTTCTAAATATGCTCTGCCGCCGATGATTAACCAACAGTTAGGATAGGGTCCGACATCCTTTGGTTTTCTTCCAAACAAATATTTACCGTCCTTTTCAATGATCGCGGAAACAATAATTGCGGATTTCATAAAAATTTCTAATTTCTAATTGACCTAATCAATCACCAATAACCAATATATATAAATAATTGTTTGGTGATTGATCATTGGTAATTTTGTCATTGTTTGGAATATTTGTATTATTGGTTATTGGAATTTTTGTTTAAGACAATTTTAAATAACTATCTCTTTTCTCTTTACTAAACTTCTCTATCGCATATTTTAACATTGTCCTCGGCATTTGTTTGTAGTGTTTTTTCAGGAAAGCTTCCTCAAACTTTTGATCGCGTTTACCAACCTCCCGTAACATCCAGCCGACCGCTTTATGAATTAAATCATGTTTGTCATGCAATAGAATCTCGGAAATCTTTAATGTGTCTTCAAATTGATTGTTCCTGATAAATTCAAATGTTGAAATAATCGCGATCCGCTTTTCCCAAAGATTTTTTGACCGACCCAGTTTATCTAAAATTTTTCTATCACCCTCAGGGTGCAATTCGGGTGTATTCAGCAACCAGTTGCCTAAAATATAATGACAAGACAAATCGACTAAATCCCAGTTGTTAACATATTTGGTATTCTTTAAGTAGAACTCAACAATCTGTCTCTTAGTCTCCATGTTGCCTTTTTCATATTTAAATCTTAGTATCATTAATGCGCTTAGCCGATACTCGTGAATCTTACTTCTAAGAAGTTTTTGAATATCATCAAGATCCAATCTTTCGAAATATTTTTTACTAATCGCTCGTGTTTGTGGCACCGTCAATCCCCAAAACTTATCCCCTTCCCCATATTCTCCTTTTCGGGTTTTAAAAAATCTAGCAAATACTTTTGCTTTTTCTGGATTAGCTTGTTTTTTAAGTTCGTGTATTAAATTCTGCAACATAATAAATAACTATACATTTAATTGATAATTAAGTTCGTTTTGAATATTTTTTGGAACATCGAAATACACTATTTGAAATAATTTGTCTCCAAGATTAATTTTTAATGCATGTTTGATCAGTTTGTTTTCCCAGACCGATTCAACTCCGAGTTCCTTGATCTGACTATTAAAAAAAATTAGTATCTTTTGTAATATTTTGTTTGTTATTGGAAGTTTTTGATAAAGATAAGTTAAAAAAGCGAGTGCCAATACTTCAGATGCTACCGGGTTATCACTTGCAAATACCAAACCTTGGTCTGGAGTGACGATTTTGGAAGAGATAGACATTATTTTTTTATCCGGACCAAGAGTTGCTTGTGCTTTAGTTCCAACAAAAAGCGTTAAGCGGAGTTTACTTTTTACCGCCAAACCTATTTCTACAATTCTTTCAATGAAACGATTTTTTAAATTGTCTTTTACATCTAATTTATGGGCGCGATCTCTCATCAACCAACTAAAAGGACCATTATAATGGAATTTCATCCGGCTGTCTTCTCTTAACAATCCAACCCAATTTTTAAATCCCAAACTTACACCAGCTTGAGCATGTGTACTTAATCGGGGTAGATTAATAATATGATCAATTTTATCGATCCATCTCGTGGTAAAAAAACCGCTTTTCCATGAGGTGGTTTTATTTGATTTAAATAATTTAAAATCTTTGTCCCAATCACTCGTTTCAAAACCAACAAAGTTCATCTTGCTACTACCCATTCCCGATTTAATAAAATTTTTTGCGGATGAACCGTGTAAAACACCTTTCGGTGAATGGAATACATACTCAACGCCAGACTGATCGCCAACGATTACTTCGCCTCCACGATCTTCAATTATTTCTGAAATTACTTTAATCGCTAAAGGATGAGTCGTCGCCGGGTATGGGTCAGGTGAATTTAATGCGGGTTTCAACAATACCTTGTCGCCCTTTTTAAGCCAAAAAATATTCTTGCTTGCCTTCAAAAAAACTTCTTTAATCACCGATGATAATTGTTTATCAGAAGCATTTTTATCAAGTCCTTTTATGATCAAATTTGAGATTCTCATCTATAAAAGAGATGTAAACTTATAGAATCCTTAAAGAAATTATCTACCATACACTGTAGCATGATAGTTATATCATTGTCTTTCCCGAATTAATCAAACCATTTAAAATAATCGTTATAAAAGTATTATATAATTAAAGCGATGAAACTTAAAAATAAAGTTATCGTTATCACCGGTTCAGGTTCTGGACTTGGCAAATGTCTTGCTTCAAAAGTCGCTCGTGAAGGAGCGAGCGTCGCCTTGGTTGCTCGAACAGAAAAAGAACTGAAAGAAGTAAAAAAACAAATTGAAAAAGATGCTGGAACAGCCGAATATTTTATCTGTGATATCCGTGATCTATCTCAAATTAAAAGAACCGTTAAAAAAATCTTTCAGCAGTTTAAAAACGTTGATATTTTGATTAATAACGCTGGCATCTGGAGCGATGATGAACTGGAAAAAAAAGATCCAGAGAGAAGAAAACTGACGTTAGAAACAAATATTTTAGGAAATATAAATTTTACCTATCAATTTCTTCCCTACTTTAAGAAAAGAAACCAGGGCTATATTTTTAATGTCATTTCCAGTGCCGGCTATGAGAGTACTTCGAGTAGCAATGTTTTTTGGAAAACCTATGGTGCTTCAAAATGGGCAATGACCGGATTTACTAAGGCGGTGAGAGATGAACTACAAAAAACTAAAATAAAAGTTACCGGCTTTTTTCCCGGCGGTTTTGACAGTATGCTTTATGAAAAATCTAAAAGACCCTACTCTCATAATCAACCATGGATGATGAAAACCGATGACGTGGCTGATATCATTGTCTTTGCCCTTACTCGTCCTGACGATGTTTTAATGGAAAGAATTGTTGTTAGTAAAATCGCCTAAGCTTTCGAACTCTCTACTATTTAAAAGCAAATAGCAATAACATTAGGATCAGAGCAAGCCCGATTAACCATCCGACGGTATAGACAATCAACTTGAGCGCTTTAACCGTTTGCTTCTTCTCCCAAAATAAGATAAAGGGATAACCTAGGGTTATCAAACCCGAAATCAGAGCCGAGGTGGTAAAAATTACCAGAAAAAGCAACGGTCCCCAGTAATTTGGCACTTTGCCAAAAATCGCGTTTCCTTTCCAAAAAAGTAAACCAACCACGCTACAATATAAAGTCAAACCGAAAGCTTGAAAAAAAGAAATTAAACACAACCGTTCTTTTTTTTTCATAAACCACCTCAATTTATAATATATTCATTATAATATAATGTTGATAGTAATGGTTATACCCACTAAGCTAGCATAGCTCAGCGGTAGAGCACTCGTTTCACCGCGCCTCCCAAAGTACAAAGTGGAGGCTGGATAGCTCAGCGGTAGAGCAAACGTTTCATAAGCGTTAGGTCGGGAGTTCGAATCTCCCTCCAGCCACTTTGTACGGCGGGCAGGTAAGCGAGACGTCAGAGGTTCGAATTTTTTCGAAAACGTTCACATTATACATCCTTATCTTTCTTGGTCGTCTTTGGCATATTGGAGTGTTAGTCTTAATTATCAGTTTTATTGAGAGGAGGCAAAAGAAGTAATGTCTTAATTCAAGCCGCTGGTATAGAGAGCAATCTTTATACGGGCGGTTTTTTATTCCAATTAATAATTATGTTATTTTTATGCTAAAATAAACAAATTATTAATCAAGTTTTTTTTAATGGATAGAGTCTCAGAAGTACCATCAGCATTTTCTTCAGTTAGAGAATCTCTTATTCGGAAGTTCCCAAGAGAAAAAATAGTTGGATTAGATACGAAAAGAGTTGAACAATTTATTGAAGGGAAAGGATTACCAGTAAAACCTTATATTATTTTTGATAGTATTGATTATAACCGAGTAGAAAAAATAGTAGGTAGTACTAATTCTAATTGGAAATACATTTCATAATGGAACACATGGATTATATAGTCCAGAGATGGATTTAACATTGGTTAGAAGGGACAAAAACTTTGAAGAGAAGAATGGAAGTATTTATACAGAAGGATCGCTTACTCATGAGTTAGCACACGCTAGCAGTATGTATCAGGGTTATGTTACTCCAGATAAGCAAAGTTCTTACACACCAAGAGTTGGTTTCTGCCTGCCTCAAAATAATACCCCATGGGGTTGGCTACTTGAAGAAGGTTGGGCAGATTTACATAGAGGAGAATATTTTGCTAAATATGCTACAGAAGAACAAAAAAAAAGAATCGAAGCGGTTATGAAATTTGGATCATTAAATCTTGATGATACCGTTCCAATAACTACACCAAATGGCGACATTCTTCCTTTACCCATAAAGTATTTATACTTGACTGAAAATGGGGATCTAACAACAAAAAGTTCTGCTTATGCAGGATATATCCTTGAGTTACTTTGTAGAAAAGATCCAACATTGTATCCTACTTTAAGACAAGCACGAGGTTCTGTTGAAGGACTGAGAAAACTTTCCACCCAGATAGATCGTATATCTCCATCCTTATATTCTTTTTTACAATCTTCCGATTATACAGAAAAAGATTTTTCTGGCAGGCTACAAAAAGTCATCTCTAGATTGTTTCTTGATGTTAGAACTTTAATTAAAGGACCGAAAGGTTTACAGGAAACTTGGGATCGATTACTTCGAACCAAAGAAGGTAATTAAAGTTGACAATATCTTCATCTTAAATGAATTTTATAAATTTTATTGAATTTACAATCATTGATTTATAAGAAAACAACAATAATTTATACGTTTTTATGATCAAAATTTGGTATATAATATTGCTTAGTGGAATTAAGATAAAAGTTTCGAACTTTGTCCACTAAGGAGCACATGAAAAAAATTGAACTCTCAATTGTGATTGTTTCTTTCAATACCAAAAAAATTACTCAGGATTGTCTTCAATCAATCAACCGTTCTTTAATGAACTCCGAAATTAATTATGAAATAATCGTTGTCGATAATGACTCGCAAGATGGCTCACATGAACTGTTAACAACAATGTCAAAAGAAAAAGATAGTCATTTGGTTTATTTCCAGTCAGGTAAAAACTTGGGATTTGGTAAAGGTAACAACTTTGGCGTTAAACAAGCCAAGGGCGAATACATTCTTCTTCTTAATTCTGACATCATCGTTTTAAACCAGGCTATAAAAAAACTTTATGATTTTTACCTTTCTCATAAAAAAAATGTTCATTTTCTCGGCGCTAAATTATTAAATAAAGATTTGATACCTCAACGTTCGGTCTGTCGTTTTTTTAGTCTACCGGTCATCTTCGCTACCTTATTTTTAAAAGGTGACTATTGGGGATTAACCCGCTCATCACCGAATAAATTCCAAAAGGCCGATTGGCTATCCGGAGCCTGTATTATGACAAAGAAAAATTATTTTCAAAAACTAGGAGGTTTTGACGAAAAAATCTTCATGTATATGGAAGAGGTTGATTTTTTATATCGAGCCAGAAAAATTGGTTTGTCAACTTATTTCTATCCTCAATCTCAGTTTATCCATCTTGGATCCGCCTCCAGCCAAGGAAAAACCTACCCCATTCTTCAGGTATATCGAGGTTTTCTCTATTTTTACAATAAACATTATTCTCCTTTAGCTTTGTTTTTAGTTAAACTTTTGTTAAAATTAAAGGCAGTTATTGCCGTGATAATCGGCAAAGCGACAAATAATCAGTATGCTATCCAAACCTATGAACAAGCTTTTAAATTGGTTTAAGATTTTAGATAAAAATATCTTAAAGATTCTATTCATCTTTTTTATCTTATTCATCCCGCTTTACCCAAAGTTTCCCCTTTTTGATATCGAATATACCTATATCTATATCCGATTTGAAGACTTTTTTGTTGTCTTTATAACCGCGATTTTTCTAATCCAGTTACTGCGCAAAAGAATTACCCTTAATAAAAAATTTTTAGTGCCAATCATATTATTCTGGTTAGCTGATTTTTTATCTTTTTTATGCGGTTACTATTATCTTAAAACTATTCCTGTCGATTATATCGGCTTTCTCCACGCCGCCAGAAGAATCGAGTACATGATCATTTTTCTAATCGTTTCATCACTCATAAAATCAAAAAAAGACTTTTTCTTTTATTTTAAATTTATTTTATCAACTCTGTTTATCGTCGCCTTCTACGGTCTGGGGCAAAAATTTTTTGGCTGGCCGGCGGTGCAAACGATGAACCCCGAATATGCCAAAGGCTATCTTCTTTTTCTAACGCCAGAAGCAAGAATTTCCTCAACCTTTGCCGGTCACTATGATTTGGCTTCTTATATTGTGTTTTTCATTCCTTTAGTTTTGTCTTTTTATTTTTTAAAAAAACAATTTCGCTACTTCCTTCTTTTTATTTTTTGTTTAACGACGCTGGTCTTCACCGCTTCCCGTGTTTCCTATATCGCTTATATTGTTTCCACTCTACCATTTTTGATTTTCTTAAAAAAGCCGAAAGTGTTGGTTACTGTCATTATCTTAACTATTGGTTTAACTCTTCTTTCTAACAATCTAACCTCCCGGTTAAAACGAACGTTTCAAGTGAAAAGAATCTTCGTTAACCAAAAAACCGGCGAAGTTTTTATACCACAAACCATTACCAGTAAAGAACTGCCGGCTGGTTCTTTCTATGTACGGCTAAATAATCAAAGAGACCTTAACGACAACGATGCTTACAAGCAATCGATAATCGAAGAAAAAGAAAAACAACTAAAAAAACAGGGAATTATTTTATCAGACAAAGAACGAGCTGATATGATTGCTTCACTTTCAGCCAACTTAAAACCAATGAATACTATTCTTTCTGATATCTCTTTTGCCACTCGCCTTCAACTGGAGTGGCCAAGAGCAATTAAAGCCTTTTTGAAAAATCCTCTTTTAGGAACCGGACCATCTTCGATTACCGAAGCTACCGATAATGACTATCTCCGTTGGTTGGGTGAGTTTGGTTTTGTCGGCACCGCCCTTTTTTTAACCATCCTTTTTTTAATCGCCAAGACAATTTTTCAGTCCGCTAAAATCAGTCACCAGAAACAAGGTTATCTTTGGTGGGGGTTTCTCTTCGGTTACTTTGCTCTACTCATAAATGCCAGCTACATTGATGTTTTTGAAGCTTCAAAAGTCGCCTACAATTTTTGGCTGGTCAGCGGGATGTTTATCGCTCTGACAAAAAAATCTATATGAAAAAAAATGTGTTTGAGAAAAAAGATTGGTTGATTCTATTTTTTATTTTATTAATTGCTACTCTCCTTCGCTTATATAAAATCAATAGTCCTCTAGCCGATTTTCATTCGTGGCGTCAAGCCGACACCGCCGCCGTGGCCAGAAATTTCGTTAAATCAGGTTTTGATTTTCTTCATCCTCGCTTTGATGATCTATCCAGCATCCAATCAGGTAAAGAAAACCCCAAAGGTTATCGCATGGTCGAGCTTCCGATTTATAATGTCATTTTTGCCTATGCTTATAAAATTTTTCCCGTTTTTTCCCTTGAGGTTTTTGGACGGTTAACTACACTTTTCTTTTCTTTAATTATTATCTTTGTAATTTACTGTTTGAGTTTGATGGAAAACCAGCGAACCACCGCTATCTTCACCTCATTAGTCTATGCTATTTTACCCTTTATCGTTTTTTTTTCACGGGTAGTCCTTCCGGAAACAACCGCCGTTTCTCTTGCTTTTTTAGGGTTATTTTTCCTCTACTTATATAGCCGGAATAAACAAACACTACCCTCAGGTTTTCTTTTAGTCCTATCAATAGTAAGTTTTGCCGTTTCGTTTCTAATTAAACCGGTAACCGTATTTTATCTATTGCCGGCCGGTTATCTGTTTCTCACAAAGCATTCATGGTCAACCTATAAAAAAGTATCTTTTTACCTATTTTTTGTTATTTCTGTTACGCCGCTACTTTTATGGCGTTTATATATAAAACATTACCCTGAAGGCATTCCGGAATCCAGTTGGTTACTGACCGATGTTAACACTTACCAAGGACGCTTAAGCATTTTTTTCAAACCGGCCTTTTTCCGCTGGATATTCTTTGAAAGAATAAATAACGACATTTTGGGTGGTTATCTGACTTTTTTTCTTATTTTGGGCATTATCAGTAAACCAAAGCGGATTTTTTTTCACCTTTTATTAGTTTCTTCAATTATTTATTTATTTGTATTTCAAGGCGGTAACGTTCAACACGAATACTATCAAATAATCATTCTTCCTCCTTTGGCTATCTTTACCGGGTTGGGAATAACTCATTTTGTCAGTAGCGGAAAAAACCTGATTCATCCTTTACTCTCTTATCCTCTAATGATTGTGTTAGCTGTTTTTTCACTGTTTTTTTCGTTTTATAAAGTGAAAGATTATTATAGCTATCCGCAGGATTTAGTCCAGATCGCCAAGATCGTCAACACTCTCACTAAGGAAGACGACAAAATTGTCACCGACCGGCTCGGCGACACCACTCTTTTATATCTGATGAATCGACGCGGAGCTCCGGCAATTTACAAGGAACCAGATGATTTAAAAAAATTCGGTTATCAATATCTGGTCACCCTCAATCAAGATTTGATTAAACAATTAAAAGAGAAAGACTATCAAGTCGTTTTCGAAAATGATAGTTTTGCCCTTTTTAGATTATGAAAATTTTGATGATCACCCCCTATGTCCCCTTTCCTCCTTCCTCGGGCGGTCAGATTAGGACTTTCAACCTTTTAAGATACTTAAGCCTTAAAAACGAGATTACCTTAGTTTGTCTTTATAAATTTGATGAAGAAAAAAAACATTTAGCCCAGCTGCAACCGTATTGCCGGAGGGTTTTTTTCTGCCGTCGCTCCAAAAAACCCTGGACGGTTAAAACACTTTTAGGTTCATTTCTCTCTCTTAATCCTTTTCTTGTGGTTAGGAATTCCTCAAACGAAGCTAAAATGGTTTTGAAAAAGTTATTCAGTCAAGAGAGTTTTGATGTTATTCATGTCGAAACGTTCTATGTCATGCCCCATCTGCCAAAAGTAAGCATACCAATTCTCCTGGTCGAGCAGACAATCGAATATAAAGTATATCAACATTTCATAAAATCACTGCCTTTATTTATCCAACCGTTTTTCTTTATCGATATCCTTAAACTCAAGTACTGGGAAAGATATTACTGGACAAAAGCCTCATTGGTAGCGACCGTTTCTCCATTAGATAGCAAATTAGTAATCAATCTTCAGCCAAAAATAAAACCAGTGATTGTCCCCAACGGCGCCGGTGACGAGATGGTAGTCGACTCTCTTTCTGAGCGAAACTTGAAAAAACCGATTTTACTATTCCAAGGAAATTTTCTTTGGTTACAGAATATTGAGGCGGGTTTAATTTTGGCAAAGAAAATTTTGCCGATTTTGAAAAAAGAGCTTAAAAATTTTAAGGTAATCATCGCCGGGCAAAATGCCTCGAAAAAGCTAAATATTAAAAACAGCAATATAATCGAAGTAGTTGACGTTCCTCATAATAAAAATGACATTGTCCGCGATCTCTATCAAAAAGCGACTCTTTTCATTGCCCCCATTTTCGGTCCGGGTGGAACTAGATTAAAAATTTTAGCGGCCATGGCCAGTGGACTTCCGGTAATTTCAACCAAAATGGGAATTAGCGGTCTCGAAGTTACCGATAATAAAACCGTTCTTATCGCCGAAAAACCAGATGATTTCGTTGAAAAAATAAAACTAATACTCAATAATAAGCAAATTTATAAAAATATTCAAAAACAAGCCTATCAGTTGATAATCGAAAAATATAACTGGAAAAAAATTGCTGCCAATTTAGAAGTTGTTTACCAAAAATTAATTAAATCATGAAGATTGGCCTTGATATTTCACAAATCGTCCATAAAGGAACCGGCGTCGCTCGGTTTACAGAGGGTTTAGTTAATGCAATATTAGATTATGATAACAAAAACCATTGGTCCTTCCTTTTTTATTCTCTGAGAAGGAATTTAGACAGGAACATCGAAGAAAAAATAACAAAAAAGGGCCATCAATTAATTAAATGGAAACTCCCGCCTACATTAGTTTCTTTATTATGGAACCGTTGTCATCAATTTAAAATTTTAAATTTAAAATTTAAAATTAATCTTGATTGGTTTATCTCATCTGATTGGATTGAGCCACCGACTCAAGGAATAAAAAAAGCGACCATCGTCCACGACTTGGTTTTTCTACGACATCCGGAGACGGTCAACAAAAAAATTTTATTTAACCAGACGCAGCGTCTGTATTGGGTTAAAAAAGAGTCAAACCTCATCTTTGCCGACTCACAAACAACCAAAAGTGATTTAATTAATCTCTTAAATATCCCTGAAGAAAAAATCCAGGTTAACTACCCCGGGGTTGAGGTAACCAAACCGACTCAGGCAGTAATCGAAGAAACTTTAGCAAAGTTTGACTTAAAAAAACAGTTTATTTTAACTGTTGGTAAAATTGAACCGAGGAAAAATTTAAAAAGATTGATTAAGGCAATGAAACAATGGAACAATGAAGCAATAAAGTTAGTAATAGTTGGTCCTCGTGGCTGGGAACAATTTGGCAATAAAACAATGGAACAATATAACAATGTTAAATTTTTAGGTTATATCGACGACGTTGATCTTTATTCTTTATATTCTTCTTGTCTATTTTTTATCAACCCATCTATTTGGGAAGGGTTCGGTTATCCCTTAATCGAAGCGATGAGTTTAAAAACGCCTATTGCCTGTTCGAATATCAAACCATTTGTCGAGATTGTTAAAAATGCCGCTATCTTTTTCGACCCATTAAAAACTGATGACATTGCTGATAAAATAAATAAAATTACCGTCGACACAACATTAAGAAAAAAACTGATCGAAAATGGTAAAATAAGAGCAAAAGAGTTTAATTGGAAGAATTATTATAATAAACTGGTAGAAACTCTAAATTCTAATATCTAAATCCAAAATAAGTTCTAAGCACTAAATTCTAAACCCAAAACATTTAGAGTTTTGAATTTATGATTTAGATATTATTTGAGATTTGGAATTTAGGATTTAGGATTTTATTATCTTATGATTATCGGCATTGACGGTAATGAAGCCAATGTAAAAAAAAGAGTTGGTGTCTCGGTCTATGCTTTGAATTTACTTCATTATTTTAAAAAACAAGCTAATAACGAACTCCGTTTTGAAGTTTTTCTGAAAACTAACCCACTACCCGAATTACCGAGGGAAAGTCCAAACTTTGCTTATGAAGTAATTAAAGCAAAATTTCTTTGGTCACAGTTTGCTCTTCCACTGCGACTTTATCAAAAAAGAGACATCGATGTCTTCTTCTCTCCGGCTCATTATGGACCGCGTTTTTTACCTGTTCCTTTAGTGGTTACTGTTCACGATCTCGCTTTTCTCTATTATCCTAAGGAGTTCTTGAAAAAAGATCTCTACCAGCTGAGAAGTTGGACAAAGTATTCAGTTTTAAAAGCCAAAAAAGTTATTGCCGTTTCAAGAACGACCAAGAAAGATTTAATAAAATTCTACCAACTGCCGTCGGAAAAAATTAGCGTCGTTTATAACGGTTATGAAAAATATCTTCAAGTTCAACGTTCTAAATTTAAATTGAAAGAGGGGGATAAACCATATATTTTATATGTCGGTACTCTTCAACCAAGAAAGAATATTGTCACTTTGATTAATGCCTTTCAAAAAATCAACCAAATCTATCCAGAGTTAGAACTTGTCATCGCCGGTAAAAAAGGATGGCTTTATCAACAAATTTTTGAAACCGTCATTGACTTGGGCCTTGAAAACAATGTTTTTTTCACTGATTTCATTACCGATAATCAACTGGTTTATCTTTATCAAAATGCTTTTTGTCTGGTGATGCCTTCGCTTTATGAAGGTTTTGGTTTGCCTGTTTTGGAAGCAATGAGCTTTGGCTGCCCGGTGATTAGTTCTTTTGCTTCAAGTTTGCCCGAAGTCGGTGGCGATGCCTGTTTTTACTTCGATCCTGAGAATACTAATGATTTAATTGAAAAAATTCTTAAATTAAAAAACAGCCTGACAATGAGAAAAGAAATGATTAAAAAAGGCCGGGAAAGAGTCAAGCAATTTTCCTGGAACATCTGCGCTGAGAAAACTTTGAAAATAATTAAAGACTGTCTTTAATAAAATTCCTATGGCTGTAAAAATTATAAATGATCATTTTGATAAAAATCTTTTTAACAATAAAGCCTTTCATCCACTTCAATCATGGTCTTGGGGCGAGGCGAGAAAACAGATGGGAATTGAGGTTTTAAGAATTGGAGAATTTTCCACAGTAGGGACAATTCATGAATTGTCCCTACAAAACGTTTATCAATTAACCTTTCACAAACTTCCTTTAACTAGTTATAAAATCGGTTATCTTCCCCGATCAGTTTTGCCATCTGAAGAAGTTTTAGAATTCATTTATGATTACGGAGAAGTCAACAAAATTATTTTTGTAAAGATAGAACCATACGAGGAAATATCAAATATTAAATATCAAATATCCCAACTTCACCCAAGGGCTTCGATGGGCGAGGCAAAAATACAAATTAAAAATCAAAAATTAATAAAATCTAAACACCCGTTATTTCCGGAATGGACTCAAATCCTCGATTTAAGACAATCAGACGGAGAATTGTTAAAGAATATGCATCATAAAACTCGTTATAATATTAAACTAGCGGAAAAAAAAGGTGTAATCGTCAAAGAAACATCAGACGGAAAAGGCTTTAAGATTTTTTCTCAACTATATTTTGAAACCTGTAACCGACAAAAATATTTTGGTCACACTCCACGTTATCACCAGATTATCTGGAATAATTTAAAAAATAATATTTCCCATATTTTAATTGCTTTTTACAAGGATATCCCTCTTGCGGCGTATGAATTATTTTTTTATAAAGATACTCTTTATTACGTTTACGGCGGCACATCAGAGCAATACAGAAACTTAATGGCGTCAAATTTGCTGATGTGGGAAGCAATCAAGCTCGGAAAAAAAATGGGCGCCAAAAAATTGGACATGTGGGGCTCACTTCCCCCAAATTATTCTCAAAACCACTCCTGGGCCGGATTTACCAGATTTAAAAAAGGTTTTGGTGGAAAGTTTACTCAGTTTATTGGTAGTTATGACCTAATTGTTAGCCCGATCCAATATCAGATTTATAATATTTTTTACCTTGGGCGACAAATATATTTAAGATTAAAAAAAGAGTTATGAAAAAAGTTGGCTTGGCACTTTCTGGTGGTGGCCCGCGCGGATTAATCCATATTGGTGTAATTAAAGTCTTAGAAAAAAATAATATACCAATTGATTGCATAGCCGGTAGCTCGGTTGGAGCTTTTATTGGTGGAATCTATGCCGCTACCAAAGATGTTAGAATTCTCGAACAAATTACTGCCAGTCTTAAAAAACGGACTATCTTCAGTCTTTTCTTTGATCCAGTCCTCAAATCGGGCCTGATCAAAGGCGATAAAATTATCAACTTTATCAAAAAGTATGTTGGTGATATTGAATTTTCTCAACTAAAAATACCTTTTACCGCTGTCGCGACCGATTTTAACACTGGAGAAAAATTTGAAATCAACGAAGGAAAGCTTTGTCAAGCAATCCGGGCCAGTATTGCCGTTCCTTTTTTCTTTAAGCCGGTAACGATTGATGATAAAATATTAGTTGACGGAGCAATTTCTTCACCTCTTCCGGTCGCTTCGGTCAAAAAAATGGGAGCTAATTTATCCATTAGTGTCAATCTCTATGATAAATACTTGTCTCAATTCTCAGAAAACCAGATTAATATAATAACCGTCCTTCAACAAACAACAAAAATTCTTCTTCATAACCTGGCAGAAACTGAAGCTAAAGAGGCGGATATTAGTATTTCACCCCAGTCAACAAAAATTGGTTGGGGGAAACTCTTGAGTAGGGTTGGTAGTCAACAAGGAATTGATCTAGGAACTCAAGCAACTGAAAAAAAAATAAAAGAAATTCAAAATCTGTTAAAAGCAGAAAAAACTGGTTTTTTCAGTTGTTTACGTCGTTTTTTTAGAATTAGATGAGCTGTAACCAAATATAAAAAATAATTTTATCTATATTGGTTTATTTAAGGACAACATTATTCCCAATTATTATTAGTGTGTAGTTACTCTTTCTAGATTCGAAATCAGGTAATTTACCTGTTTCAAGAGCTCGTGAAATCTCTTTTGGAGTAAAGTAAATGACATCGTCTAATCTTAGATTAAGTCTCTTTGCTATTTCGGTTAATAATTTTTTGGCTGAAATCATAGCTCGAACAATATATTCTCCTCTGGCTGTTCGTAAGAAAATATATTCTTGAAGAATTCTACCAATGTTGATTAAGTCTTTATCTCGTTCCGATCTTCCAATAAAAGCCTTATAATCTTTTCTACTGTTAGCAGTTTTTTTGTTCATTTCTTTCAACTCTTTAAACGGATTGCCTTTTGATAATTCTTTGACACAATTAATATAATATTTTAGATTATAAGGTTCAGCTAAATAGGTCCAGCCAACTTTTACCGCACCAAGCCAGTAAAATTTATCATAAACCTTCTTGATTTTTCGACTGATCTCAGAAGTTAGACTATGTCTTCTGTATTCTACGGCGATTTTAAGCATTGTTTCGTATTCAAGTCTAGTAGCGCTCTTTTTTTGCAAAGTTGTCAAAATAAGAAAATAGTTATTAAAGTCTTCTTCGCTTAAGTTAGGATATATTTCTTCTAGCCGTTTTTTTATTTCGTCTGATAAAATTTTTTCAATCGTAAATGTGACCCAAGTTACTGGCGCAAATTTCTCAAGAGCAGTATTATATTTCTCAAAAACGACTCTAAGCTTATTTTTATCTGCTGTTTTGACTTTCTTAATAATCTGATCTGCTAATTTAACTAGTTTTTTACCTTGCTTGTGTATTTTCTTTAAAAGCTTTTCAAAAAATTTTGGCTCTTTTTCATAAGTTTGTTTTAAAGCAATATACTCCTGTTTCATTTCGTTTGCATCAAGGTAATACCACCAATTTTCGTGTTTAATATTCCGAGGTTTAAATTTAATTTCTAACATTTCATCGTAATATCTTCTTCCCGCAGCTATCTGATAAACAATAAGAGTCTCTGCTTTTCTTTCTATTAATTTAAACCATTTTATTTTATTAATCATATTTAGTCTTGGATTTTTTCAACAATACCTTTGTTGGCATCGACTTTAACTAAATCTCCTTCCTTAAGAATCTCCGTAGCATTACCTGTTCCCACAATACAAGGAACTCCTAACTCGCGCGAAACAATCGCCGCATGACAAGTGACACCGCCTTCATCAGTCACAATCGCCGAAGCTTTTCTCATGGCCATTACATAATCTGGGCTGGTCATAGTGGTCACTAAAATATCACCTTTTTTAACTTTATCAATTTCCTCTTTTGAAAGAACTATCTTTACTTTCCCTTCGGCTTTTCCTAAACAAGCCGCTCTGCCTTTAATAATCTTCACAACTTTATTATTTTTTAAACCCATCAACCTCTCAAATTTTTCTATCCATTCTTTTCCTGAATAAAGATGGTTTTTCCCGTCAATTACAGCAAATACATAACTTTCGCTTCTCTCCTTTAATAATTTCCTACTTGGCAATTTACTATTTTTTAAATAATCAATAATCTCCTGTGGGGTCAAACAATAAATTTCCTTATTAACCAAGGCCGCTCGCCGGCTGATTTCTTCAAGTAATGGTTTTGTATAAAAAAATCCTTTTCTAAACGTCTTTAATCGCTCTGTCCTTAACCAAATATATTCTTGTAAAAGATCTATTAAGAATTTTTGTTCTTCATTAAGATTTAAGGTTCGTATTACTGATCGCGCTTTCTTAAGAATATTTTTTTGATTGTTTTCTAACTCAATTAAGGCTTTCTTTGTATTTTCATTTAAACCTAAGTTGCCATTTATTGCTTCAATAATGTCTTTTTCATGCAGTTCGTCATACAGATAATCATCCATGGCAATCCAAGCCCACTTTTTTATAAATTTTTTAATAATTTGGCGATTTTTATCTTTGGTAAATTTTATAGATAGTTTAAGTAGTTCTTTTTGATAGACAGTTTCAAAAGTTTCTTTACTCGGAACGGTAAGAGCCAATAACAAATTATTTTCAAAATTTTTATATGATATAAGCTCTTTAATTTTGTCTTCCAATACTACTTGAAAAAAATGAGGTGTTGCCATAAAGGGTGATAGTTTTTCATAAGATTCGGTATAAGCAACAAAAATTTTAAGCAAATCTTTTTGTGACAGTTCTTTTAAGTTTAATCTAGGAATATCTTCACAAGAATTTAGCAACTGATTAGCTCTTTTTTCAAATTCGACTAAGTGTTTTTTTGGAAATTGATAGTCTTTTTTAATTTTGTTTAATATAAGTTCACCAAAACTACCAACTTCCTCTTTGTCTATATAAACTGCCCCTATCATATTTTCTACAAACACTGGATAACTCATTAATTCTTTACCTAAAAGAGACTTCATGTTCTTGCAGGCGCCTATAGGTAAAGCATACGAACGAAAAAGACTGCTTTTTCTTCCTTTAACCACTAGTATCCAATCTCTTTTTTTCATGAGTTAATTTTAACTTGAAGTTGTAATTTTAACTTCTATATGTTAAAATGATGACAAATTATGAGTAAAAAACAGTGTTCTGAAGCTAAAAAACCCTTTGAACTTTTACCTAAATTGGTTAAATTAGGCCTGTCTAAACAGGAAGCTAAAGTTTACCTAACTTTGATAGAAGGAGGTCCTTTTCCTGCTAAAGAAATAGCTAGGATTATTAATATATTACCTCATGCAGTTTATCGAACCGCGAAAAAACTTGAAAATAAAAAATTAATCTCTATTTTAAAAACTTCTCCCCTCACCTTTCAGGTTCTATCTCCGCAATTGACTTTATCTTCTTTTATTAAAGATAGAAATTTAATGATAGAAAAAGAGGTTGAAGAAGTCTCACGACTTCTCAATCAAAAACAAAGTTCTTCTCCTCCGACTCAAATGAATCTAATCGTTGGTAAATACGAAATGTTTATTCAAACAATTAAAATGACTAACGAAACGAAAAAAGAACTACTAATCGTCTCTATTGGAGAACCGATTCCGGAAGATTCCTTACTAGCGATAAGAAATGCTTATCTGCGAGGAGTAAAAATAAAAATGGTTGCTCATAAATATGATCAAGAAAACAAAGAAATTTTAGAAAATTTTAAGAAAAATGGTTATGAAATCCGCCACTATCCTGACTGGGGATTCCATCTTGTTGTTTATGATGGTAAAAAAGCTCTATTGAGTGTTAACAATCCTAAAGACACTGAAGAAAGAGTTTCAATGCAAATTCTTAGTCAAGGGTTATCAAAGGCATTAAGAGATTATTTTTATTCTGTCTGGGAGAAAGCTACTCCTATTTAATATTTGATTATTAAATTACCATCTATGCGCGATAGCGTAGTAGATGGTATAGCTAAAGTTTAAAAAAGGTTTTTATAGTAGATTCGTCTTCTATCCTTTCCGCAATAATATATTTCATATATCTTGTTCCTTCTACGATTTTTTTAATCAACTCCACTTCCTTTTCGCACTCATATGGAAATAAATAAACGCTTTTTTGATACGGATAAAAACCTAAATCGACTAAGAATCTTCGCATATAGTCTCGTTTGTTCTTTTGTTTCTCGGGAACATCAAAAATCACCAAAAACCATTTTCCTTCCCACTTTTTGCTTTTCTTTTTAAAATCAAGTAAAGCTTTCAAAGAATATTTTTGAACTAAAACGTTTTTCTTGTCTTTTATATGAACAAAAACCTTGTTATCTTTTTCTTCTAAATATAAAATCTCTTTTTTCTCTAACGTTTTAAGAGCTCTTTTTATCTTGTTTTTAGGAATCTTTGAATTTGATTTTTCTTTTATATATTTATAAATTTCATCAATGATAACAAAGATGTTTGGGTGAATCCGAGCAGAAGCAGCAGCATTAGCTTCGGCTAACGCCATGAATATTCCTTTGACTATTTCTCCATATTTTAGTTTTATTTTTCCTTTTGTCATTAAACTCAATATACCATCTATGCGCGGTCACTGTCAAGATGGTAAGTTTTTTTGAGATAATTTTCCTCTTGGGAGAAAGAGAATTAAATAAGTCTTAGTTATTTTTCAACGCCACTTTTAACACCTGATCCATGTGTTCGACAAAAACAAAGTGTAAATCTTTAAGAACATATTGAGCAATATCTTCCAGGTCTTTTTTATTTTCTTTGGGTAAAATGATTGTTTTTATGTTGGCACGATGAGCAGCAACCACCTTCTCCTTTATCCCACCAATCTCAAGAACTCTTCCACGTAGAGTTATTTCTCCAGTCATCCCAACATCTTTTTTAACCGGGACTTTGGTGAGGGCGGAAACCATGGCGGCAGTGATCGCGGTACCGGCCGACGGTCCGTCTTTAGGAACGGCTCCTTCCGGGACATGAACATGAATATCAAGCTTACTAAAGAATTCCTTGGTTAATCCAAAAACGTCCCAGCGTGATCTGATATAAGACAGGGCCGCCTGGCAGGACTCTTTCATCACTTCGCCCAGGTGACCGGTGAGAGTCAACTGGCCTTTTCCCGGCATTACCGCCACCTCGATAAAAAGGATGTCGCCACCGGCCTGAGTCCAGGCTAAACCAGTAGAAATACCAACCGTATCTTTTTCCTCAATCATCTGTGACGAATATTTAAATGGACCTAAATATTTATGAAGATCAGAGGCATTAACTGTTTTTTCATCCAGAGGATGATTGCCTTTTGGACGATTCTCAATAATTTCCCGAGCTATCTTCCTAAAAATTGTGGCAATCTGTCTTTCCAACTCTCTGACGCCGGCTTCTCTCGTATAGCGTCGAATGATTAATTTCAAAGCGTTTTCGGTAATCTTGGCTTCTTTCTCCACCAAATTGTGAGCGATAAGTTGTTTCATCAAAAGATGCCTTTTCGCAATCTCATATTTTTCATCTTCGGTATAACCAGGAAAATGGATTATTTCTAATCTGTCAAGTAAGGCGTCTGGGATTGTATCCAGGATATTAGCCGTAGTAATAAAGAAGACGCCAGAAAGATCAAAATCTACCTCCAGATAATGATCAGAAAAAGCGTGATTTTGTTCCGGGTCAAGTGCCTCAAGCAGAGCGGCTGATGGGTCACCTCGATAGTCACGACCAACTTTATCTATTTCATCCAACATAAAAACTGGGTTTCTTGTCCCCGCCTGTTTGATCCCCTGGATAATTCGTCCTGGTAGAGCACCGACATAGGTCCTTCTATGACCCCTGATCTCGGCCTCATCTCTTATCCCTCCCAGAGACATCTTGACAAATTTTCTTCCCAAGGCGCGGGCGATCGACCGACCAAGTGATGTCTTACCAACTCCTGGTGGGCCAACAAAACAAAGAATCGTTGGCTGGGCATTTTTCTTTTTATTTTTATCCTTTAAATCTTTTTTCTCTGCGCGCTTTTTGGCCAACTCCATCACTGCTAAATATTCAAGAATTCTTTCTTTTATTTTTTTTAAACCATAGTGGTCATCCTCCAGAATTTTCATTGCCTTTTTGATTTCTACGTCATTAGCCGAGGCGATCGACCATGGTAGTTCGACTAACCAATCAAGATATGTTCTAACGTAGGAGGTCTCGGGATTAAATTGAGACATTTGATCTAGACGCTTGAGTTCTTTTAGAGCTTTTTCTTCCACCTCTTTTGGCATCATCGCTTTTTTAATTTTTTCTCGATATTGGCTAATTTCTTTATTGTCTTCTTTTTTCCCTAACTCTTCCTCAATCGTCTTCATCTTTTCTCTCAACACCGTTTCTCGCATTCCCCGCTCAAACTTTTTTTGCGTCTTCGAGGAAATGCTTTGTTCAATTTCTAGAACTTTTATCTCACGATCGATGTATGAAACTTCTTTCTTCAGTCTCACCTTAATATCAGTTTCTTCTAAAAGCGCCTGTCTTTCATCCGGACGAAGATCTAAAATCACCGCCACTTGATTGGCAAAGTCTTTGGGATTGATGACGTTTAAGATATTAACCAGAAAACTGAAATCAACCGGCTTACCTAAATTAATCGCCTGTTTTATTTGATTAGAGATATGCTTAACCATCGCTTTTGCTTCTTCATCGTCAATAATCTTTTCAGTCATCGGCTCGGTTCTTACCTCATAATAAGGTTCTTCTTTGGTAAATTCGATTATTTTTACTTTTTCAACTCCTTTGACTAAGGCGCTGATTTCCCCTTTTTCACCAACAATCGTTTTTTCTACCGTTGCCAATACACCAACTAAACAAACTTCGTTTTGTTTTGGGTCGTCTAGATTAGGATTTTTTTGGGCGACTAAAACAATTTTTTTGTCTTTTTTTAAAGCTTCATTAATGGCGTTAACACTTCTCGATCGACCAAAAACCAGTACGTTTTCCGTCGCCGGGAAGACAATTTCCTCACGAATAGCCACTAATGGATAGATAGATTGTTCTGGAGCTCTAATTGTAAATGTCATCTCATTTAGCAGTATAACAGATTAATTGCTAACTGTCAATATCAATAAAAAACAGTCTAACCTATAGTTTTTTTAGCCTGTTACAACTTTCTAAAATATTTTTTCCGTTCAAAAAAATTATATAAAAATTTATGAAACTTATGTAAATTCTTTAACCAAAGACGAAAAATCAGTGAAACGATCTTTTTCTATCAGAACTTCTTTCTTTATCTGAGGCAATTGATCGGTAAAAGTTGGTTTTTCTACTTGGTAAATAACTCCTAAGGGAAATTTTTCTTTATTCACCTCTACGACTTTTTTCATCGCTAGTTCAAAATTATTTTTTTGGTATTCGTTAGCCAAAAAATAGACTCTTTTTTGATAATATTGATAGTTGTTAATTTTATTAAAGCTAACGCAGGGTTGCAAAACATTAACCAGGGAAAAACCACGATGTTGAATCGCCAGTTTAATGATCTCAATCATTTGAGAAACATTACCGGCAAAAACCTGAGCCACAAATGTTGCCCCTTGAGTCAGAGCCAGGGCTAAAGGATTAATCGGAACTTCTATTATTCCCGCCGGTGTCGACTTTGATTTATATCCTTTTCGGGCCGTTGGCGCTACTTGACCTGTAGTCAAACCATAAACACTGTTATCATGGACAACAACGGTAATATCGTGATTGCCGCGACAAGCATGTAAAAAATGATTGCCTCCTTCTCCGTAACAATCACCATCACCGACAATGGCAATTACCTTGGTTTGATGATTGGCGATTTTTATACCAATTGCATTTGGTATTGCTCGACCATGAAGAGCGTGAATGGCATAAGCATTTAAAAAATCATTCATGTTGCCCGAACAACCGATACCAAAAACCGCAAAAACGGTTGAAGGGTTAAGCCCCAAGCCGACTAAAGCGGACTTAAGCGCAATACCAATTCCATGATTACCACAGCCAGGACACCAGGTGGGAGGATAACCGGTGAAATCTTGTATTAATGACATATAATTTTTATAATTGTTATAACGATTATAACGGCTATATTTTCCTCACAATTTCTTCCGGCCAAATTGGTCGGCCGTCATAGTTTAATATCTTTTCTTTTATCTCTATCCCCGTTTCTTGCTGCAGCAATTTGCCAAATTGACCCTGTGAATTATTTTCCACTAAAATATGTCTTTTGCCATTTTTAAACAAAGGTATGATTTTGTCTTTATCCAAAGGATATGTATGATTAAAATGAATAAGAGCTGATTTTTTTCCTTTTTCCAAAAGTCGTTTTTGCGTTTCTAATATTGAGCCTTTAATACTCCCCCAGGCAACAAAAATTATTTCTGCCTGATTAATATCTCCATAGGTTTTTGGTAATTGGAAATGTTTTGTTAAATAAGTAATGGTTTTTTTATTTCTTTTATTAACCTGTTTGAGTCTTTCTTTACTTTCTTCAGTCGTGTGTCCATCTTCCAAATGCTCATACGAGTTTGCCTGATAAAAATATCCAGGCGTGCCGGCCATCAACCTATGTGATATGCCATCATTAGTTATTTTATATCTTAAAAAATTTTGACTTTTAATTTGTAATTTTGTCCCGCCTTTGGCGGGATTGAATTTTGAATTATTAATAAGTTTTCCTCTATCTATTTCATATCTTTTAACAAAATCGTCTAGCCATTTTTTCTCCAGAGATCGATGAGATTCTGAGAGCAGCATATCGGAAAGAATAATCACTGGTGTTTGATAAATATCCGCTAAATTGAAAGCTTTGGTTGTTAACTCAATCATTTCTTTAACGTCTCCAGGTGCCAAAACTATTTTTGGAAACTCTCCGTGACCGGCGTGTACGGCAAAAAGCAGATCGCCCTGTTCGGTCCAAGTCGGCATACCGGTAGCTGGACCAGGACGTTGAGCAATAAAGATAACTATAGGAGTTTCTGTAATACCAGCCAAAGATATCGACTCAACCATTAAGGCGAACCCACCACCTGAGGTCCCAACCGCCGAACGAGCTCCGGCAAAAGAACTACCTAAAGCGGTATTGATGACAGAAATTTCATCCTCAGCATGACGAACTACCATCCCAGTCTTATCTTGCCAGGCGGCTAAGGTCGACAGAACCGAACTCGAGGGAGTCATTGGATAAGCGCAGTAAAGACGGCAATCGGCGATAATCGAACCCAAGGAAAAAGCGTCGTTACCGGTCATCACCAAACTTCCTTTAGGATTTTTTTTCGTTAACCAGTTGGTAAGGAATTTTTTATAGTTGCTTTTGGCATAGTTAAATCCCGCCTCGGCAAACTTTTTATTAAAACTAATAATTTCTTCTCCTTTTTTTTCAAACTGTTCGGTGATTATCTTTAATAGCTCATTGATTTCTCCACCGATTATCGCCAGTGATGCACCAAGAGCAATCGTATTTTTCATCACACCCTGACCTTTTAATTCCGCTAAAATTTTTTTAAAAGGAACATCAATCTTTTTGTAATCTCCCTCAAGCTTAAACTCTTTTTTATCATAAATAACAAAACTGTCTTTATTAAGATTGGAAGAGTGTTTTTCGAAAGTTTCCTTGTTTAAGCAAATCAAAATATCAACTATTGGTTTAAGGTGAGTTACTTCAAAATCAGCAACATGAACTTCATAAGCATTGTGACCACCGCGGATAAGTGACGGATATTCGACATAGTCAAAAATATGAAAACCAGACCGGCTGGCAATCTTTGAAAAAACCAAACCAGTTGTCATTATGCCAAATCCCGCCTCACCACCAATTTTCCAAGTAAAATTCATATTTAGTCTATAAAGTCCATAAAAAAAATTGAGGAATACGAATTTTTTATCGGCCACTTGCGTCGAGGCGTTTATTTTACATTACCCAACTTTTTCACATTGGCAGGTATAAAAAATGCGTATCCGAGATTTTTAAATTATTTCGGAAATATCCTATTTCCCTTCTTATCTTCAATAATAATCGCCGCCACCGGACACCCTTTAGCTGCATCAATAATACTAGCTTCGGTCTCTTGATCAACACTGTCGAGGATAATCGCTTTTGCCTCTGAATCCAAAACGAAAGTTTTTGGGGCAATTGCGACACAGGTTGCCGCACCAATACAAAGATCACGGTCTACTTTAATTTTTAAATTTCTCGTCCGAACAGGACCCGATGGATTATTTGTATCTTTTAGACTTTGATTGTCCATAATAAAAGTTTTTCCTTATATTAATTAATAATGTATTTTAATAGTAAACAATCCCAAGTATTATTTCAATTTATTTTTTACTAATTGAAAGCCATTTAGCATATCTTTCTTTTATTTCTTTTTTTCCTATTTCAATTCGCTCATGGGTTTTTTGGAGAGATAAGGGAATCGGACGATTATTTTTAAATAAATACTGATAGATTGCTTCACCAAGTGCATCTATTGCTAAAATTGAACAGTGAATTTTAATTGGCGGTAGTCCATTTAATGTATCAATAATATCTTTTTTACCTATCTTTAACGCTTGATCAACTGTTTTTCCTTTAACTAAATCAGTAATTACAGAACTGGTTGCAATTGCAGCCGCACAACCGTAGGTTTTGAACTTAACTGCGTCAATAATCTCAACTCCATTTTTAGTTTTTTTTACTTTTAGGTAAAGATTCATTAGATCCCCACAGATAATATTACCTGCCTCACCCTCTCCATCAGGGTTTTTAATTTCACCATAGTTGTGTGGGTTACGAAAATGTTTTAAGGTTTGTTTAGTGTAAAACATATGCCGGTGAAATCTTTCTTAATTTTTTAACTGATTTTACCAAGATATTAATAAAATATTCAATATCAGTTTTAGTAGTCCAACGGCCCAAACTAATTCGTAATGACCCATGGGCCTCTGCCGGTGACAGACCAAGTGCCAATAATACATGGCTGGGCTCAAGTGTCTTTGAAGAACAGGCAGAGCCCGTCGAAACCGCAATTCCATAATGATCTAGCTCTAACAACAAAGATTCTCCTTCTACTCCGAAAAAAGAAATATTAATATTGTTTGATAGTCTTTTAAATTTATCTCCATTAAGTTGTGTGTCTTGAATTTTTTTTAAAATTTTTTCAATCAAATAGTCTCTTAGATAAGTAATTCTTTTGTTTTCCTTATCTCCTTTATCTTTTAAAATCTCAACTGCTTTTGCAAAACCAGCAATAGCGGCTACATTTGATGTTGACGACCGTAATCCTCTTTCATGTCCTCCCCCGTGAATAATCGGTTCGATAATAACACCATTTCGCACATAAAGACAAGCAGCTCCTTTTGGACCGTAAATCTTATGAGATGATGCGGTTAATAAATCAATGTTCATTGTTGAAACATTAATTTTTACTTTTCCTAAGCTTTGAGCAACGTCCGTGTGAAAATAAACTCCTTTTTTTTGGCAAAGTTTGCCAATATTAGCAATATCTTGAATTGTTCCTACCTCGTTATTACCGTGAATTACCGAGACGAGTAACGTTTCTTTTTTTATTAGTTTTTTCAGCTTATTGACATCAACCAAACCGTGCTTGTCAACTGAAAGATAATCTACTTCAAATCCTTGGTTTCTTAACCAACGACTGCTTTCTAATACGCAGTCATGTTCTACTCGGGAAACAATTAGATGTTTTTTACGTTGCCTATTGGCAAAAGCGACCCCCTTTAAGGCAAGATTATTACTTTCCGTTGCCGAACTGGTAAAATAGATTTCTTCGGGTTTGGCATTTATATAATCAGCGACAATCTTTCTTGAGTTCTCAATCGCTTGACTTGCTTCCCGACCAAAAACATGCAGCGACATGGTGTTGCCATATTTCTTTGCAAAGTAAGGCATCATCGCTTTTATGACTCGCGGATCAACCGGGGTGGTCGCCGCATAATCAAGATAAACTTTTTTAACCATAATTTTTTATTAAAATCATTTAATTAATTGCTGTAATTTAATTTTTTTAAGTTGGTTAACTATAATTCTATTAACTTTATCTTTAAGAACGCTTTTGTGTCCGCAAACACCATCATACTTACATTGATAATCTTCATCTCCACAACTGCAGATAAACATGTTTTCTTCGAAAATTTTTAAATAGTTATAAAGTGAGAATACTTTAAGTTTGTCTGTTGTTTGATAACCGCCATTTTTTCCTTCGCGGCTTTTTAGAAGACCTTTTTTAACCAATGTGGCCGCGATTCTAGCTAAGAATCTTTGGGGCAGTTTTGTTTCATTAATTAAATCTGAAAGACTGGTCTGATTATTCTTTTTATAAATATAAGAAAGAAGAATTATTCCGTAATCGGATTGTTTTGTAATAGTTAGCATATACTTAATAAGTAATAGTTTAACAAAAATAATTTATTTGTCAAGAAGTTAATTTCAGGCGAGGAATTCTATCCAGTTTATTAATATTTTTAACAAACTGTCCTTTTTTTGCTTTGTAGAAAGCGGCAACACCAATCATCGCTGCGTTATCTCCGGTCAAATATTTGAAAGGAGGAAATAAAACCCGTCCATGATGTCTCTTCGCTAAATCCCGTAATAACTTTCGTAACCGATGATTGGCAATCACTCCTCCACCGACTACCAGATTGTTTATCTTGGTTAACTTTATTGCTCTTTCGGTCTTTTTAATTAACGTATCGAAAACCGCTTCTTGAAAAGAGCTGGATAGTTTTTTAACCGACTCGGTTCTAGGTTGATTTTTTTTAAAAACCGAGTCGGTTCTATTGAGAAAATAATAGAATGAAGTTTTTAACCCGGAAAAGGAAAAATTTAAATCTTTGGATTTTAACATCGGCCGGGGGAAATGATAAAAATCTTTGTTATTAACTTGAGTTGCTAATCTTTCAATCACCGGCCCACCCGGATATCCTAATCCTAACATCTTGGCCGCTTTATCCAAAGCTTCACCGGCTGCGTCATCAATCGTTTCACCAATAATCTTATATTGAAGATGATTTCTAAAAATAACTAACTCAGTATGCCCACCAGAAACTAAAAGCGCTAAATAGGGGAATCTGAACTCTTTTTTTGGATTACCTTGCCTGTTTTGACCAAAACATGAATAAATATGGCCTTCCATATGATTAATCGCGATTAGTTTTTTGTTATATTTTTCCGCCAACTCTTTCGCTTTTTTAATCCCAACCTCAAGAGCCACTGCCAGTCCCGGCCCTTGAGTAACAGCCAGATAATTAATTCTGTCAAAAATTTTTTGGGTGTCGAGGGAGGAGGGCGTCCGACGACGCGCAGCGACGGCCTTTTTAGAAGCGAGCATCGGCGGGAAGGAACCCGAGACAGGCCACCAAAAAATTTTTTTTAAGGTTTCATTGATAACAAAATCAATTTTTTCCTCATGAGCCCTTTTAGCAATTGAAGGAACCACCCCACCCCACTTTTTATGCAATAAAATCTGGGAATAAATGACGTTAGCAATTACTTTTCGGCCCTCGGTAATCGCAACAGATGTCTCGTCGCAGGAAGTGTCAATAGATAGAATAATCATAAAAATATTAAATCTTAAATATTAAAGATTAAACAATTTTTAAGCGGTTAAATATTAAACACAATAATTAATATTGTTTAACAGTTTAATCTTTAACAGTTTATTTAACCTTTAACTGTTTAATATTTAAAAATTAACCCTGATTTCTCTCTCCTTTTCATTTATATATTCCATCTTTACATAAACAATCTTTCCTTTACTTTTAAGTAAATTAGTAATCTCTCCCGCCTTCTCTCCCCACTCGAACGCTAAAATATTCCCTGGTTTTAATAGTCTTTCTATTTCCAAATATTTGAACTCTTCCTTTTCCTGAATATTGTAAAGATCCAGGTGAATGAATTTTGACTTTTGACTTTTGACTTTTGACTTTTCTATATCGTATTCATAATAAATGACAAAGGTCGGTGAAACGATGTTTTTTATTCCCAAAGATTCACCTACTCCTTTGACAAAAACAGTTTTGCCTACTCCTAATTCACCTTCTATAATGACTACTACAGGTTTTAATTTGCTTTTTAAAAGAAGTTTGTTTGCCAAAAATTGGGCGATTTTTTTCGTCTGTTCTGGTGTTTTTGAAAGATAAGTTTTTTGGTTTTTAAAGATAATTTCTCCTTGACGCAAAATCTTTATTTGTGCTTGAGTCAAATCAATCACGGTTGAGGGCTTATTTCGTGGAAGTTTACCAGTATCAATAATTAAATTAATCAACTTTTTCTTTGACTCAGGTAAGCGATTTAATAACGGATCTATTGAATAATGGGGTGCGTAACCTGAAAGATTAGCTGATGTAGCTGTCACTGGTCTTCTAAACTTCCGCATTAATTGATTAATTGACTGATGCCGGGGAATTCTTATTCCCAATGTCCCTTTTTCCGATTCAAGCAGTTTGCAAACTTTGTTTTTTGATTGTAAAACTACGGTAAACGGACCGGGCAATAACTCTTTTAAAAGAATTTCCTGGTTTTTATTAACAACGGCTAAATCTTTAAGCATAGAAAAACCGGAAACAAAAACAGAGACCGCTTTGCCTAGCGGACGCGATTTAAACTCCGCCAATCTTCTTACTGCTATTTCATTAGTCGCATCAACTAAAGCACCGTAAACCGTATCGGAAGGAAAAATTACCAAACCACCAATCTCCAGAACCCTTAAGGTTTCGTTAATAACTTTTGTCGTATTATTTTTTCTTAAAGTCCTTATTTTCATATTAGCAATTTAGCCATGTATACCCATCTTACTCCTGTTTGCAGCCCGACAGGGCGAAAAAGCGGATTAGCACTGGAAATTTCATTTCCAGTGTAAAATGGGTTCACACTGTAATCGAAGAATACAATGTGGATACTGAAAAAATAAATAACAAACCTGGGTTTTTTTAGTATAACAATATAATAATGTTTCTCTCAATTTTATCAAAAATTCTGTTAAAATAATCTTGTATGACCAATCAAAAAAATGAAAAGAATATGGCCAAAAAAAATGGAAAGAAAATGGATATCCAAAAAATTATTGAGTTTAAGATGAATTTTAACATTAAAAATCTTTTCATTATCTTCTTTACTATTTTTTTTCTCTTTTACGCCTTTAAGGCAATTTCGAGTGAGTTGAAAAAAAATCTTCCGGAGAAATCAATTACCACCGTTGTCAAAGATATTAAAAACAACCAAGTCAAAAAAGTAGAGGTTTATGACAATCGAATGATTATCTATTACAAAGACGATAAACTCGCATTAAGTTATAAAGAAACCAGTGATAGCTTTCTGAAGATCTTGCGAGACTCGGGAGTTGATCCAGAAAAAATTAATATCTCTATTAAAGACACCCAAAGTAGCAATGGTATTATTAATTTTTTAAGTAATATCATTCCTACTGTTTTGATGGTTGCTTTTTTTATTTTTCTTTTTCGTCAGGCTAAGGGAGCACAAGATTCGGTTTTTTCTTTCGGCCAGGCGCGGGTAAAGAGATTTTCCAAAGATATGCCACACACAACTTTTGCCGACGTGGCTGGGGTTGAAGAAGCAAAAAAGGAACTCGAAGAAGTGGTCGACTTTTTGAAACATCCTGATAAATATAAAAAATTAGGTGCTCGTACTCCTAAAGGAGTACTTCTAGTCGGACCATCCGGCTGTGGCAAAACCCTTTTGGCCAAGGCGGTCGCCGGAGAAACTAACGTTCCTTTTTTTTCAATCGCCGGCAGCGAGTTCATGGAGATGTTGGTTGGTATCGGAGCGGCCCGAGTCCGCGACCTTTTTGCTTCGGCTAAAAAAAGTGCTCCTTCGATTATCTTTGTTGATGAAGTTGATGCCATTGGCCGGGCCCGATCTATAGGAATGATGCCTTCGCATGACGAACGCGAACAAACCTTAAATCAAATTCTGGTAGAGATGGATGGTTTCACTCCGACAGAACAAGTGGTGGTCATTGCCGCCACCAACCGAGGCGACCTGCTCGATACGGCGCTTCTACGACCGGGGCGGTTTGATCGTCGGATTGTTGTTGATTATCCCGATCTTGAAGGAAGAAAAGCCATTTCTAAAATCCACGCTCGCGGCAAACCCTTTACGGCCGAAGTAGACTGGGATAAGGTCGCTAAAAGAACGGTTGGCTTTTCCGGCGCCGATCTGGAAAACATGCTTAACGAAGCGGCTATTTATGCCGCACGCAATGGTCGCGATAAGATTACTATGGAAGATATAGAAGAAGCCGCCACTAAAGTTAAACTCGGACCGGAAAAGAAGCGCCTGCAATCAGACCTTGATAAAAAACTGACGGCTTACCATGAAGCTGGTCACGCGATTATTTCCCATTTTCTTCCTCATACCGATCCGGTTCATCGGATATCGATTGTTTCTCGAGGAATGGCGCTTGGTTTTACTCTTATTCCTCCCGCTAGAGACAAACTTCACGAAACCAAAACCAATCTGTTGGAAAAAATTTCGGTGATGATGGGTGGTCGGGCGGCCGAGCAATTAGTTTTTAATGAGATGACAACCGGAGCGGCCAATGATTTTGATCAAGCAACTCAGATGACTAGATCAATGGTGGTTGAATATGGCATGAGTGAACTGGGACCAATCAATTATGGACCAATCTCCGACGTAACCGAATGGGGAAAAACCTATCTAGAGCAAGAAAAAGTTTCCCAGTCAATGATGGCTAAAATAGATCAGGAGATAAAAAAAATAATCGACACCGCCTATAAACAAGCTTCGAGCATCATCCAAGAACATAGGGAAAAGTTGGATGCGGTAGCGGGAGAGTTAATCAAAAGAGAAAGTCTTGATCAAGAAGAGTTTGAAAAGATTGTAGGTAAAAAACAAAAATTGAACAGTTGATATGAACACACTCCTTCTTATCGACGGTAACGCTATCATGCACCGCGCCTTCCACGCTTTACCTCCCTTTAAAGCAACCGACGGCACACCAACTAACATTATTTACGGTTTTATTTCGATGTTAAATAAGGTCGTCTCGGACTTCAAACCCGATTATGTCTGTACCTGTTTTGATACACCAAAACCAACTTTCAGAAATAAACTTTTTAAAGAATATCAGGCTCAACGACCGAAGATCGACTCTGCTTTTATTGTCCAAATTCCTCTTGTCAAAAAAGCTCTTGATACGGCTGGTATTTTCCACCTGGAAAAAGACGGTTACGAAGCCGATGATCTGATTGGAACCATCACCAGAATATTCAAAAACAATGATTTTCGGATTATTATCCTTACCGGCGATAAAGACATTATGCAGTTGGTTTCCGAGAATGTCTACGTTGCCTCTCCTCAAATCGGACTGGCTAATGTCAAAATCTATGATAAGATCGAGGTTGAAAGAAAACTTGATGTCGAACCTCAACAAATCCCTGATTATAAAGCTCTTGTTGGAGATCCGTCGGACAACTATCCTGGTGCTAAGGGAATCGGCCCAAAAACCGCTACCAAACTTTTAGTTGATTACCATACCGTCGACAATATCTATAAAAATTTATCCTCGATTAATTCAGAAAAAATAAGATCTCTTCTAAAAAAAGATGAGAAAAACGTCCTCATGTCAAAAAAATTAGCCATTATTTTAACCAATGTCGAAATCGACTTCGATATCGAAAAGATGAAATTTAAAGGTTTTCATAAAAATCTGAAAGATTTTCTCGCTAAGTACCAAATTGATTCGCTGATAAAAAGAATTTTCGAAAAGAAAACTTCGTCAAAAAAAGCCGTAAAAAAAGAACAAAACCAGATGGGCTTATTTTAGCTCCTCCCCGTCATCCTGAGGAGCGAAGCGACGAAGAATCTGCTATACTTAATGTAATGTGTGGAATATTTGCCGTTGTTAATGATAAAACCAATTATGCTGCTCAAACTGTTCTTGCTGGTCTTAAAAAATTAGAATACCGTGGTTATGATTCCTGGGGAATTGTTATTAAACCACTGAAATCTGATACCCTCAGAGTGAAAAAACATGCCGGAAAAATCGGACAGGCAAAAACCAGTCTTCCTCAGGGAACGATTGCCCTCGGCCATACCCGTTGGGCGACTCACGGTGGCGTCACCGACGAAAACGCCCACCCCCATCTTGATTGTCAAAAACAATTGGCGGTCATTCATAATGGCATTGTCGAAAATTATCTTGAGTTTAAGGAAGAATTAATAAAAAAAGGCCATAAATTTTCTTCAGAAACAGATACAGAAGTAATCGCCCACTTGATTGAAGAGAAAATAAAAAATAAACCAACCACTCACGCCGTTTTTGAAACTTTTAAGGCACTCTCCGGTTCAAACGCTATTGCCGTCTTAGATACTAAGTTGGAGGCTATTATTGCTTGCCGTAATGGTTCGCCAATCGTCGTCGGCATTGACAAAAAAAATCATCAGTACTTTTTAGGCAGCGACGTACCGGCTTTTTTTAAATATACCAATTGTGTTTATTTTTTAAATGATGGAGAAAGTGTAGTCATTAACAAACATGGAATAAAGCTCTTCGATCTAAAAACAGAAAAAGAAAAGAGATTAATTACCCAAACTCTAGACTGGAAGCTTGAAGACGCAGAAAAAGGTGGTTTTTCTCATTTCTTGCTCAAAGAGATTCATGAGCAAAAGGAAACCATTGCTAAAACGGCTGGCCTTAATGGAAAAGAGATAAAAAAAGTAGTAAAGATGATAAAGGATGGAAATAAGATCGTCTTAATCGGCTGTGGCACTGCTTCCTACTGTGCTTTAGCTGGTAAATATTTTTTTTCCAGAGCCGGAGTTGAATCGCAAGTTTACCAAGCTAATGAATTTTTGCCATTCAGTCATTTTTGTGATAAACAAACTGTTTTAATTGCTATTTCTCAATCAGGTGAAACGGCCGATACTTTAATTGCTGCCCAAACTGCTAAAAAAAATGGGGCGAAAGTTGTTGCCGTTGTTAACGCTCGCGGTTCAACTCTTGAACGGCTGGTGGACGTCGTATTGCCGGTAGATACCGGTCCAGAAATTGCAGTTGTTTCCACTAAAGCTTTTACCGCTCAACTGGCGACTCTTTACTTATTAACAATGTCTGTTGCCAACAAAAATAGTCCAGGACAAAAAAAGATCAACCAATTAAGTAAAGTTTTGACTCAATGGTTAGATGTACAGTTGATTAATCAATTGATCAATATAGTAAAAAGTTTAATCGATGAAGAACATGTTTATGTTATTGGAAAAAATTTAAACTATCCGGCTGCCTCGGAGTTCGCTTTAAAAATCAAAGAAACCTCTTATCTTCACGCCGAAGCTTTTGCGGCCGGCGAACTGAAACACGGGGTGATTACTTTGATTCAGAAAAATACTCCTTGTTTTGTTTTAGCGTCAAATGACGAAACAAAAAATGAGGTACTTTCAAGCGCCGCTGAACTGAAAGCTCGCGGAGGAAGGATTATTGGTGTAGCTCCGTTTACCAGTCCTGAATTTGACGAATTAATCAAAACTCCGGATTTAGGCGATCTGACAATTTTCGGCAATATAATTGTGGGGCAACTATTGGGCTATTATTTAGGCATCGGCCGCGGCGCCGACCCAGACAAGCCAAGGAACCTTGCAAAAAGTGTGACAGTAAAGTAAGAAAGCTTTTTTATATTTTTAATAAAACTACCCACAGCATTGACTCATTCCATAACCTGTCCTTTGCCAACCTTCCGGAGTATAAAGCCAATCTACCTCAGCTCTTAGGAAATTATGATCTCTTCTTAATGGATCATGTAAATATCCATCGACGTCCTGCCTCCACTGTAGTTTAACGTCACACGGATTATCAACATAGTCAGTAAATCTTGAGTGATCTTCATTCAAACCTGAGGACACGGCTGCTTCGCGTCTAAAGTCACGAAATAGATCTCTAACTGTTTTTATTCCTTTAAATTCGTAAACCATCAACTCTGGATCTTTACCATTTCTTGCAATATTTAAGGCCTCTTTTAATTTCGTATTAAAATTACTTACTATTTTTTTAAAAATATCAACTTTTCCTTTGGAAACTGAAAATGGTAATTCAGTTGGATTAATTAAATCTATCCAACCGTGATTAATAATTTCTTTAATTAGCTCTTCTCTTGTAAGATCAATTTTATCAATGCTAAAAAGTAGGTCGAAGCGTGTAGGTTTTATTATATCATTATGAGATTCTTTTTGTCTACCAAAAATTAAAGTTTGTTTTCTTTTTTTTCTAATAAAATACTCTGAATAAGGAAAAGGGTCTATTTGATAATCTTGCCTTATTGATAGAATGTCTAAGATATGTGTCCAACGAAACAAATGTCTTGCTGAAATTCGATTTTCATTGCTCATTTTCTTAATTCTACCATAAAATACCCTATAATAAATGATGGGGAGTTTTCTTATTGTTTTTTTACTTGGATAGAAGTTGCTACCATTAAATTAAGACTCAATCTTATTTGCCTATACTAGTAACTAGCATAAAAGATTTTTGTCCTTTTGGAAGAAAATCATGTGTAATTTTGTATGCTCTTTTGCATAATTCTTCAGATAAAATAACCACTGACGCATCCGTTATCGGATAATTTTTTTTTCTATCTGTTGGTATAGTTTCAGCAAAAGTAAATAATATCGGCATTGAAGTTGATGAACCAATACAAGAGCCGCTTTTGGCAACTTCTACGTGACCTGCATCACATGAGCTACTATAATGAATATTATTATTATCTACAAAATCCATAGCATTCAATCTCGAAAGTACATGAGGAATAAATAATTTTTCTTGATGATTTTCCCAAGTTTCGTCGGTGGTAAATCTTACCACTAATCCTCCTTGGATTCTTGTAAAATTAGGTTGAAACTCTTCTGCTCCTAATAATTTAACTCTATTAAATCCAAAAAAAATCGCAGTTTTACAATTTTTTGCTTGAAGATCAGTAATTGTTAATACATGTTTTGTGGCTGATCCTAATAGTTCTCCCAGTTTTGGAAAGATTGCTTCAAAATGACCTAAAACTTAACCAACTACTGGTGGTAAATTTTTACTTTGCCTCAGTTCCGTCCATAATTTAGCTTCTGGTGCCATTGAATGGATTATACATAATTATTATCGAAAAAACAATATTAAATATTTATTTGCCATTTTAAAAAGATTTAGGCCTTAACTGAAAACACTTACTTTCTCTGTCATAAAAAGGTATTATTATACAAGAAATACATGAAGATTAGAGCAAAATTCTCTAAGAAAAAAATAATCAGCATTCTAACGGCATTGTTTATTTTGTTTCAATTAATCCTTAATCGTAAATCTTTTAATCTTAAATCTTTTTCTCCATCGCCAACAGCAACTGTTATAAATACTATTTCTAAAATCGTCAAAGTAACACGTGTTATCGATGGTGACACGATTGAGATTGAAGGCGGACAGAAAGTGAGATACATCGGCATTAATGCGCCGGAGTTTTTTCATGATACCAACGGCCGAAAAACCGCCCAAGAATGCTTTGCCAATGAAGCCTATTTAGAAAATAAGCGTCTAGTCGAAAAGAAAACCATTCGTTTAGAAAAAGATCTGTCAGAAACCGATAAATACGGGCGGCTTCTAAGATATGTTTACATACCTGCGACTAATTCCGGTGAACTTTTTCTTAACGACTACCTCGTCCGGCAAGGATATGCAAAGACAATGACGGTGAAACCTGATACTAAATTCTATCCGCAGTTAAAACAAGCCGAAAAAGAAGCTCGCGAAAATAATCAAGGACTTTGGTTTAGTTGTCAATCATTAGGATTTAGTTACTAACCAGGCGCCGGATAAAATCAAGACTAGACCGATTCCCAAATAAAAATTTAATTTTTCCCCGAGGATAAAATAGGACCAGACTAAAGTCGAAGCCGGAAAAAGATATTCCATCAAAGAAGCAATCAATGGCGTTGCCTTGTCAATAGCATACTGCTGTAAAAAATAAGCCATCACCGTTCCTATGGTTATTACGTAAATAACCGGCCATAAAACTGTAATATCTAAATGGAACATTAGAGGCTTCAACGAAGAATATTCCAGAGGTATAAATATCAAACTGACCAAAGCTGTCGTCAAAATAAAAGAAATTGTCAACCATAAAGGCGAATAAGTCTTTAAAAACTTTTTTGATAGAACGGTGTAATAAGAGTAGACAATACAACCGATAAAAATTAATAAATTTCCTAATAGAGTGTTTAATCCATTAGTAATTGTAATTGTCTTAGAAAGAAGCGGCATCAAGATTATTAGATTAACTCCAACAAAGCCTATTATTACCCCTAAAATTTTCTTGAGACTGATTTTTTCTCTCAAGATAAAAAAAGACATCAAGGAAACTAACAAAGGAGTAAAAGAATAAATTATCTGACCAACTGATGCCATCGTTAATCTGATTCCAATTGCAAAAAGAATAATATTGCTTGTTGATAACAATGACAAAAAAATTAACTTCCAATTGTCTTTATTGAATCTTGGTTTAATTTTATATAAAAAGACAGGAAGGATAATCAAAAAAGATAAAAAAAATCTTAAAAAGGTAAAAGTAAAGGGATGAATTTTAGTGAGAGCCAGTTTAACATACGGCGCCGTTCCTCCGGAGAAAACAACTATTACCAAAATCGCCAATAATGCCTTAACTTTGTTACTCATGTTAATTTGGATAGTGACAGCGCTTGTATTTCTTGCCCGAACCGCACCAGCAAGGATCGTTGCGACCAAGTTTTTTAGACTTTGTTCCCGGAGGAATAACTTTAAATCCCTCAACTTCTGTCGGTTGAGGTTGATCAAGAGAACTTTCAACGTTCTTTTCGTCAGTCGTCGTTAAATGTGGTTGGGTAGGGGAGGATTTAAAAGGATCAATCGCCGATGCCGATTTGAAAATCATTGGTGCTTGCCCGTTGTCTCCCCTATCCCCCGTAGCTTCAGCGAAGGCGGATACTTCAACCTTAAACAGTCGACGAGTCGCCTCAAAATTAATGTCAGCCACCAACCGTTCAAACATCGAATAGGCTTCATTTTTGTACTCAACCAAAGGATCAAGCTGAGCATAACCACGCAGATTTATTCCTTCTCTTAAATCTTCGATCGACGTCAGATGCTCAGTCCAGTATTTATCAACCGTGGAAATAAAAACCATCCTCGTAATTTCGTTCCAAACTCTTTTTCCTAATTTATTCTCCCGATTTTCATATTCTTTTTTAACTAATTGGTTAAGATGGTCAACTAAAGAAACGGTTGATCTACTTTTAAGTAGATCTTCAACCGTTTTAGAATCAACCGCGGTAATAAAATTAATCTCGGCGACTAATTTTTTAGACGCCTCTTGGTCAAATGTCTGGTTAAGAGCAAAATGATTATTAGCGATAAGGTTCAGTTCTTGATTAAAGACCTTGAAGATTGTCTGACGGAATTCTTCTTCCTTTCGATCAAGCGAAAGTAAAATATCCCGCCGTAGACCATAAATTATCTCCCGCTGTTTATTTAAAACATCATCAAAATCAACTAAATGTTTTCGAATATCAAAGTTGAAACCTTCAACCTTAACCTGAGCTTGCTCAATCGCTCTTGAAACCATTGAGTGTGAGAGAGGTTGGTCCTCAGGAAAATTGAAAAAGGTCATTAAACGGGAAATCTGCTCACCGCCAAAAATCCGCATTAAGTCGTCATTCAAAGCAACAAAAAATCGTGTTTCACCCGGATCACCTTGCCGCCCAGCTCGTCCTCGTAATTGATTGTCAATCCGCCTTGATTCATGCCTTTCTGTTCCAATCACATAAAGTCCGCCTAGCTTTATTATCTCGTCATGCTCTTTTTGCCACCTTTGTTTCTCAACTTTTAACTTTTCACTTTTAATTTTTAACTGATATTTGCTTGGCGCTATCCCTCCAAGCACAATGTCTACTCCTCGACCCGCCATGTTAGTAGCAACGGTTACCGCCCCTTTTTTTCCGGCTTCAGCCAATATCAGCGCTTCTTTTTCGTGTTGCTTGGCGTTCAGTAGTTGGTGAGGAACACCTTTTGCCTTAAGAATTTTTGATAAATTCTCGTTTTTCTCGATCGAAGTTGTTCCTACTAAGACAGGGCGACCGAGTTTATAGTTTTTGGCTATCTCTTCGGCAACGGCATTAAACTTCCCCTTCTCGGTTTTATAAATCGAGTCGGGAAAATCGCGCCTGACCATTGGTCGGTTGGTCGGTACGATCAGCACGTCCATACTATAAATTTTGTGGAATTCCTCAGCTTCAGTCGCCGCCGTACCGGTCATCCCCGCCAGTTTTTTATACATCCGAAAGTAGTTTTGCAGAGAAATCGTCGCCAACGTCTTTGACTCTTTTTGGATATTAACGTTTTCCTTCGCCTCAATCGCCTGATGAATTCCTTCGGAAAACCGCCGGCCAGGGAGAAGTCTTCCGGTAAACTCATCAACGATAATCACTTCGTTGTCCTTAATAATGTAATCTTTGTCTATTTTAAATAAGGTCTGCGCCTTGAGCGCTGCTTCAACATGGAAAAGGGTGTCAAAATCTTTTTCATAAATATTATTTACCCCGAGAAGAGACTCAAGCTTTTTTATTCCTTCTTCGGTCAAGTTGGCGGTTCGGCTCTTTTCATCCACCTTAAAATCAGTTTTACTATCAAGACGACGAACAATTTTGGCATATTGATAATATTTGGAAACATCTTCCTCGTAAGGAGCGGAGATAATATGAGGAGTTCTTGCCTCATCAATCAAGATTGAGTCGGCTTCGTCAATGATAGCGTAGTTAAAATCACGCTGGACTAAATGATCGACTGTTTGCGCCATATTATCCCGTAGATAATCGAAACCAAATTCGCTGTTAATGCCGTAAGTAATGTCGGTTAAATAAGCTTCTTTTCTAGAGATGGGCCGAAGGTTCACCAAACGCCAATCAACTGCTTCTTTGTCTTGATAGACGGGATCAAAGATATATGAGCGATCGGCAACGATTGCCGCAGTAGACAAACCTAGAAAATGAAAGATCGTTCCCATCCAACCGCAGTCTCGACGAGCCAGGTAGTCGTTGACCGTTACCAGATGGGCGCCTTTGCCAGTGAGAGCGTTAAGATATAGGGCGGCTGTTGCCGAAAGAGTTTTCCCTTCCCCGGTTTTTTGTTCGGCCACCTTTCCTTCATGTAGAGATATTCCCGCAATCAGTTGAACATCAAAATGTCTTTCGTCCAAAAGACGCCGAGCTGCTTCTCTCACTAAAGCAAACGACCAAGGCAAGACATTATTTAACGCCTCACCGTCTTTAATTTTTTCTCTAAGCTTATTGGTTTCTTTAGAAAAATCTTGGTCTTTTAATTTTCTTGCTTTGTCTTCTAGATCGTTTATCTCCTCAACTTTTCTTCTATAATGAACTAACTCACGCTCGTTATAATCAAAAAATTTTTTCAGAAAGTTTAACATTTGAGATTATTTGATAAAGTATTCTTGCGGTATAATAAGAATTTTTACTGCTGAGAAACGTGTCCCATTTTTTGCCGATGAGTCCTTTTTAATAATAAAGTGAATTAAATCGCCTTCTTTTATTTTTGAAAAACCAGTTCGTTCAAGTTGCAAAGTTTTAATATTTAATATCGACTGCTTGGTCGAGGTTTCTATATCAAGATTTATTGTTTCTTTATCGGCTGTCAGTAACTTGACGGAGTAGTTGTCTTTATCAATTTCTGTCACCCTGCCAACATTAACAATATACTTTTCATCAACAAAAATATAATTGGCGGAAATAGTGTTATCGTTTATTGGACCGTTGACAATCAAATAATCGTCCTTTGCTAACTGATCAAGTTTAATTTCTTTTTTTCCATTACCAGCAATTTGATAAATTTTTGTGAGAATGTTATCAATTTTTATTTGGTAATTTTGTTGTTCGTCGCTTTTAATCGTTAACTGACTATCTTCTATTTTACTAACAAAACCAGCAAGCGCCTTTTGTTCTTTTTTTGTCAGTTCGGCTACCTTACTGGCAATTTTTTCTTTGAAGTTTTCAATCGTCTTGGTACTAACTTTGTCGCTTCCGGTCTCAGCCGACGGCGTTGATTCTTCGTTCTGAGCTAACGCTAGATTAGTCAATAAAGAAAACTGAATTATGATTAAAAACAAGATAATTTTATTTTTCATAGTTATTCGGTTGTGTCTTTTGTATCAAGATAGTAAACTCGTAATTGTTTGTGAACAGACGATATATTTTTATCTTCAGGATAATTAGTTAACTCAATTACATTCTCCCCCAACGCTAAAGGGAAATCTTTCTCAAAATCCGTGCTCTCATTTTTGAAAACTAGCTCTTTTATCGGCGACTGAATAACAATTAATGAGTTTTCGTTAGCCTTCCCTTTTATAATTATTGAGTCTGTATCAAGTACTAATCTGTCGGAGGGAAAAGAAACTTCGAGAAATGGCGTCGCGACGGCAATCTGGACTTTCGAGGTCGGTCCTTTGGTTTGGTTATTAATTAATTTTGTCTTTGATAACTGTTGTTGTTTTGATTGAAAAATAACAAAGAAAGCCACCATCAATCCTAAAAGAATACCAAAAACTATGGCAACGACGCTTTCTTTTTTCATAAATTTTTCTTTTCCCCAAATATCAAGTTCTTAAATACTTGGGGAATTGTTTTAATCAGATTATCAATATTATACCAATATCCAAAGCTATGGCAAAGGAATTCGGCTGATTTTTTTAACAGATAAGAAGCCAAGACGGCCGACATCAACGGTTCATTTTTACAATAAAAGCTTACACTTAAACCAGCCAACAGGTCGCCAGTACCACCCTTGGTTAAACCTTGATTGCCGCCTTCAATAACATATGTCGTGTTTCCATCAGAGATAATGTCGACAATCGCTTTTAATAAAACGATGCAGTGATATTTTTTTGCCGTTGCTCTGATTATTTTTTCTTTTTGTTCGACGGATTTTTCTCTAATTGAGGTACTAAATAAATTTTCAAACTCAATCTGATGAGGAGTAATGATGGCGGGTGTTTTTAATTTTTTAAGCCAATCTGACTCCATCATCTGTAAACTTCCCGCATCAAAAACAAATTTTTTCTCCGGAAAATTTTCTATTAAATATTTAGTCAATCGATAAGTATATTCGCCTTCATCTTTCATTTCTATGATGTTTCGAAATTTGATTTTTGGATTTTGAACCTGATTTGACATTTGAGCTTTGAGTTTTGGATTTTTTCTTAACATACCTGGACCTGCCAATATCGCATCATCTTCCTTAATATAATGAATTAACTCCTTTTGCGGAATAATAATTCCATTAATAAATTTTTTCTTCAAAGAAAGAAACACTTGTTTATTCTCTTTAGTTGACGTGTAATGGACAATGTCGGCGAAATGAGAAGTAATCTCGGCCGACCAGATTGAGGCGGCATGAAAAAGGGAAGATCCACCGATAATCAAAATTTTTCCATTTTGACCTTTGTGAGAATTAGGTCGTGGAATAAAAAAACCTTTAGCAAGTGATTTAATAGTTTTAATATCTGATGTTTTTATGATCATATGGAACATTAATCAAGAAAAGTGTGAAGTGTGCGGATTTTTAATCGGCCACTTGCGTCGATGAGGTTGTATCTTTTACCCAACTTTTTCGCATTGGCAGGTATTAAAAAGACGCACGCGAACACTTTTAGTTAAAATTAATATTTGATTTTTGCTATTTAATATTTTTTTTATAAACTTTCAAAGCTTCCTTTAAAATCTCTAAACTTTTTTTAAGATCTTCTATCTTTAAAACATAAGCTATCCTTACCTCATTCTTTCCTAAACCAGGCGTAGCATAAAAACCAGCTGCTGGGGCCAACATCACTGTTTCGTTATCTAGTCTAAAATCTGTTAAAAGCCATCGGCAAAACTCTTCGGCGTTTTTTAGCGGAAGATGGGCAACAGCATAAAAAGCCCCTTCTGGTTTTGGAACAAAAACACCGGGAATTTTCCTTAAATTATCATATAAAATATTTCGTCGTTTTTCATACTCTTTGTAAACTTGTTTAAAATAACCTTTCGATACTTTGGTCAGTTGAGCAGCCATTTTCTGACTGATAAGACCGGCTGATAGACGACCTTGGGCAATTCGATTCACGCCTTCCATAAGCTTCCTGTTAAAAGAAATAAGCATACCCAGTCGTGCCCCGCAAAGACTGTATCGCTTAGAAACGCAATCTATCAAAATACCTTGTTGAGGAACTTTTTTTATATATGTTAGTAAAGAAACCTGTTTTTTCCCATCATAAGTAAACTCTCGATAAGCCTCATCAGCGATCAAAAACAATCGGTATTTCTTCACTAACTCGATAAGCATCTCAATCTCTTCTTTTCGATAGACCGTTCCTGTTGGATTGTTAGGATTACAATATATAATTGCTCGGGTTTTCTTGGTAATCTTCTTCTCAATGGTTTTTTTATCGGGAAGGTGAAAGCCGTTTTGGGCTGAGGTAAGAACTGGAGTAATAGTAATCTCATTAATCGCAGCGAATGAATTATAGTTGGCATAAAAAGGGTCAAAGGTAATTATTTCGTCTCCAGCATTGGCAATAGCAAACATTGTCATCGCAATCCCTTCTGATGATCCGTTAGTAATTAAAATATTTGCTTTATCGACAAAGTCATGACCGAGCCGATGATAATAAGTTTCAACCGCTTCCAGGAACTCTGGCTCGCCTTGGGACTGAGTATAGGAAATTGGATTCTGTTGCCAATTTCTCAATACCTCTAACATCACTTCTGGCGTCTTAATGTCTGGATCACCAATATTGAGATGGTAGATTTTTACTCCCTGTTTTTTTGCCTGTTGGGCATAAGGAACAAGCTTCCTGATCGGCGAAGCCGGCACTTGCAACAGTCGTTTTGAAACTTTCATTATTTATAAAATTAAAGTTAATTCGAAGAATGCGGATTTGAGCCCCGCTAAGCGGGGTGAAAAGACGTATTCGAAAATTAACTAATAGGATTAGACATAAATGATATAATTTTACAGTATGAATATCAATCATATTAAGCTTCGTCTACTCTTTTCAAATTTTTGGAAAAAGCGTGGTCACAAAGAAGTTCCGCCAATTCCCCTTGTCCCTCAAAACGACCCAACCACTCTTTTTACCGGGTCAGGTATGCAACAACTAGTTCCTAATTTATTAGGCGAAATTCATCCGCTAGGGAAAAAATTATATAATATTCAAAGATGTATAAGGGCCCAAGATATAGAAGAAGTGGGAGATAACCGCCATGACACTTTTTTTGAGATGATGGGCAACTGGTCTCTCGGAGATTATTTCAAAAAAGAACAGTTAACTTGGTGTTGGGAATTTCTTACTCAAGAACTAAAACTTTCCAAAGAAAGACTTTATGTTACGGTTTTTTGGGGAACAAAAGATATCCCCGCCGATGAAGAATCTTTTCAGATATGGAGAAAAATAGGACTCCCGGAAAATAGAATTTTGCGCTATGATACGAAAACAAATTGGTGGTCACGAGCCGGGCTCCCGGAGAATATGCCTGCAGGAGAGCCTGGTGGACGAACCTCAGAAATATTTTATGAATTTACCCAAATCATCCATAATCCTAAATATGGTAAAACCTGTCATCCTAACTGCAGCTGTGGAAGATTTATTGAAATAGGAAATTCTGTTTTTATGGAATATAAGAAGAATTCTGAAGGAACCTTATCAGAACTTCCGGCTAAAGATGTTGATTTCGGAGGTGGTCTCGAAAGAATCACAATGGCTTTAGAAAACCAGAATGATCTTTTTTTAACTAATGTTTTTACAAAAACAGTCTCGACCGTCGAGAAAATTACTAAGAAAAAATATCTCGATTTTAAAAAACCGATAAGAATTATTTCTGATCATATTAAAACTTCAGTCTTCTTAATAAAAGAAGGCGTTACTCCTTCCAACAAAGAACAGGGTTACATTTTACGAAGACTTCTCAGAAAAACCTCTTTTAACCTTCATAAAATTGGAGTTGATTTAAAACAAGCCTTGCCACTTGAGGAAATAGTGGAAAGTGTAATAGATACTTATGGAAATATTTATTTTAATAAAGAAAAGGATTTAAAAATGATCGTTCCAATTATTAAAGAGGAAATGGATAAATTCGGGAAAGCATTATCTCGGGGTATAAAAGAAATAGAAAAAACCGAAGAGAAAGATCTGGAAAATAAAGCTTTTTATTTCTACCAATCTTATGGATTACCCCTTGAGTTTTTGGAAGAAATATTTAAAAACCTTAAGAAAAAAATAAATATACAAAGATTCAGGGAAGAATTTAATAAACATAAAGAACTATCACGCTCCGCTTCTGTCGGTAAATTTAAAGGTGGCTTAGCTGACCATTCTACTCAAAGCATCAAATACCATACCGTTACTCACTTACTTCATCAAGCTCTTTTTGACGTTTTAGGTAACAATATTCGACAGGAAGGTTCAAATATTACTTCCGAAAGATTAAGGTTTGATTTTTATTCGACTAAAAAACCAACAACGGATCAAATTAAAAAAGTGGAATCTACTATCAACGGAAAAATTAATCATGCACTTGAAGTTTCTTTTAAAATTATTCATAAAAGTGACGCTTTGAAAATCGGCGCTAAATCTTTTTTCCGCGAAAAATATCCAGAGATGGTAAAGATTTATTTTATCAATAATTATTCAAAAGAATTCTGTGGAGGTCCTCACGTCAAAAATACGCAAGAAATTGGTCAGATAAAAATTTTCAGATTCGAAAAAATCGGCAGCAACCTATATCGAATCTATGCCAAATAACATTTTTTTAGATGGTTATACCAATCTTCTTTTGACCGCTTCGGTCAAGAACGGATGGTTAAATCAGTCCAAAAATTACGCTTGGTTCTGATCTTTAAACTTTCCTTGGTAAGTCTCTTCACCCTCACAGCGCTCTATTATAACTTGACAAATTTTAACTCCAGGAATAAGTACCAACGAAATAGGGCCAAGATTAGTGACTTCTAGAACTGGATTGTTTGAGGTTCCAGGATGAATAAAACCAGCGCTGACATGAACCCCTAATCCAAATCTGGCAAAACGACTTCGTCCCTCAATCCATCCACATAAATTTGCTGATAAAGTTATTTTTTCTTTCGTTCCAGCTAAAATTGTTTCATTAGGTCTGAGAATAAAAGGTTTGCTTTTACTAATTCTAACTTTTTTAGTAATCTTTTTATAATCTGCCTCTTCTGTAATTTTTGATGCCTTAGTTGTTTTATTAAATATTCGTAATCTATCGCTTAAACTTAGATCTATTGAACCTGTCCCTACCTGATTTTTATTAAATGGTTGGATTATGATATTGTTTTTTTTTATTTCGTCGAATATTTTCTTTCTGGTTAATACTGACATAGTGATTATTTAAATTATGAGTGTTAAGGGACGCGATTGCAATATATAAATCTTTCCTTTTTCCACAGCCCACTCAATATCTTGAGGATATTGAAAAAATTTTTCTATCTTAAAAGCCATTCGTGCTAACTCTCTAATTAAATCCTGATTGATGCCTTTTGAACTGCTTTTAAAAGAAAAATCTTCTCGGTTAATCAAAATTTTTTCTGGAAGACCGGTCCCATCTGTTACCTTATGACCACTACCATTAATTGCTTCAATCAAAATAAAATGCTTATTTCTATTAATAACATTAACGGTAAAAATATTTCCAGCTAAAGCAGGATTAATCATTTGATGAACCATTATGATCATCTTCTACCGTAGCAGAAGAACGAACACTAACGCTATCAAAATTAAATTTATCTATTTTTCCGGCAATGATTTTTTTTAATTTTTTAGGGATTTTTCCTTTGATAACCTTATGCCTTAAATTAGAAGCAATGTAAAAAGTGTCTTTTAGAGACAAGTTTTTAGTTAAAGATCGATGAAGAAAATATAAAAAATTTTGTTCTAAAAAGGATTGAAAGCAATTTGTAGTGACGATAAAACCCTGCGGGACGGGGAAATTCTTTTTTAATAATTTTGTTAAATGATAAGCCTCTCCTCCAATAATAGATAGATTTTCATGTTTAACATCGTTAAAATCCAATACTAATTTATTCATATTAACAGCTGCCGACGAGCCATCAGTTCGCCGTCTTTTACTTGTACAACTATTTCTTCCTCATCATTAAAAATTTCGAAGCCAACATATACGATTGTATGTCCCATTTCTCTAAAAATTATCGAAGCGTGGCCGGTTGACACTGTCCCAGGATAAAGAATGACCTTTGTTTCAGAAAGATTACAGGCAACATAAGTCAAAAGATCCATATTGCGGGATTTTATAACCTTTGGGTCAATAAAGATAATTTTGTTGGTTGTTTTTATTCTGTCGATGTCTTTGATGGTTTTGACTCTAACTACTTTTCCTGAAAATTGTAAATTAGATTGGTTGTTTTCTTTTTTTGCATAAGGGATTGCCTCAATATAAAAAATTCCAGTTTTTAAAACATCAAATTCCAAACGATGATGACCAAAAATTTTATAAAATTTTCTATAATGGCGAGCTATCTTTAGGATTGTTCGATCTGATAAAACCTGGATGTTTCTTAATTTTCTCGGGAGAAAAATTATTTTATATTCTAATTGATTAATTGCTGACAGGCATTGATTCTTGTAATGAACTATCTTTTCAATAAATTTATTCTTCTCAAAATCTATAAGATAATCGTCGTGTGGAAAAGATTGGACACCTTCATCATTTCCGTAAATAGCTTCAATCAAAATTCCACTTTTACCGTTATATCCATTACCGGTAATGCAACCACCGCCTAACGGAATCTTAGGATTGATATGGGGGTGGATAAACGCTGTAATTTGTGCTGCATCAATATCAAACTTATTGTCAATGGCAAAATCAAAGATTTTTTTAACCTCATTAACGAGGATACTAAAGTCTTTCAGAGAAGATGACCGCGGACCAGGAGGACTTTCAATTCCAGGAACAGAATAAGCTCGTCTAACTATGACTCCTTTTCTAGGGTTTTTTGATCTGATTTTTTGATATCCTTTTTCTAGTTCTTTAATTAAATAATCCGACAAACCGATTTTTTTATATTCTTCAAAAACATCTGGATTTATGATGAGAACTGGGTCAGGAATGGGTAAACCGGCTTTCTTTAATTTTTTAAATCCAGTAATTCGAGGAGAAGCTCCTTGATAATCGTCAAGATTGAGGATATATTTTTTCAATCTTCGCATAATTTTGTGCTTTATATTCTACCAAATGCTTTACAAATTGTCAACTTTCGAGGTTTTTATATAAAACAATATCAAAAGATTCTAACCTGGCAGGTCGTTTAAAGAAAATGATAAAATTTTCCAGTTTTGAGAAATTTGATTTAAGGGTGAACAAAATAAAAGCGGCTTCGCTCATTGAGAGCTCAACCCTGGTCTAATTAAATTTGTATTTGACATTGCTCACTAAATTTTATTTAATTTATTTCATGGCAAAAATTAAAATAAAAACAAAAAAGAAGTTTTTCCACCCTTCTTTACTTATCGCCTTAGTAATCATTTTAGTGCTCTTTTTAGGATTCATTTTCTTAAGGAAATATCAAAAGGATAACTTTCAAAAAAAAATTTTGCCATTGGCAGTGAAAAAAGTTATCAACAACGATAAAACACAGTTTACTATTGGCGAGATCAAAGAAATCAGCGGCGTTTATGAATTCAATCTTACAGTCAATAATCAAAAATATATCTCCTATATTTCAAAAGATGGTAAGATATTATTTCCTAGTGCGGTCAAACTTTATGCAGAAAAAAATAATTCGCCCACCGCCCAAACCCAAGGAAACCAAACTAAAAAACTTACTTGCAATGATTTAACAAAAACCAAAAACCCGAATTTAACCGCTTACGTTGTTTCTCAATGCCCCTACGGCTTACAGATGCAAAGAGTCTTTAAGGCAGTAATCAACGAACAACCAGAACTTGAAAAATATTTATCAATAAAATATATCGGTGGCGTGGAAAATGGCAAAATTACCTCGATGCATGGCGACGCCGAAGCTCAAGAAAACCTACGTCAGATCTGTATTAGAGAAGAACAAAAAAATCTTTATTGGTCATATCTTTCTTGCTATATGCAGGCGGGAAAATCCGATGAGTGTTTAGCAAATACTGGTGTAAATACTTCATTATTAAATAGTTGTATAACTGATAAAAATAAAGGTCTAAAATATGCTCAAGCTGACTTTGACTCGGGCAAGAAATTTAACGTAGGCGGATCACCTACTTTATTATTAAATGACAAACAAATCGTTTCTGAATTTGACTTTGGTGGACGAGTAGCTAATACGATTAAAGATATTGTCTGCTGCGGTAGCCAAACTAAAGAAGACTTTTGCCAAAAGGAAATTTCTAAAAATGAACTTGCTACTTCATTTTCTGCCGTTGATGAAAGCGGTGGCAATACTAACCAAAACGCCGCTTGCGGTAATTAGTGTTTCTTGATTTAAATCGATACTGGTTAAATCTGCCGCCGAGATTTTACGAAAAGTCAAAAAGAATACCGAGATTGTTACCATCGATGAAGCACAATGGTTCGGGATAAAATTGGTAGCCGCTGTTCAGAAATTGCTTGAGAAAAAAAAGTATATTATCGTCGCCGGCCTGGCAATGACTTTTGATCGTCAGCCGTTTGTTCCTATGCCACAGCTTTTAGCGATGGCTGATAAAGTGAACAAACTAAACGCTATTTGTTCGCTCTGCGGTAAGGAGGCGGTTTATCACAAAAAAATTAATAAAGAAAGTTTTCAGGTGAGCGCTCTCAAACCTGACCGGAGATTTGTTGCCCGCCTCGACGCCTCAATCTTTCAAGCCAGATGCAGAAATTGTTTTTCTAAAAAACCTTA
>Ga0210056_1000106_pt1 | contig 56063 bp, 43 predicted proteins | sample CryGeyCG2014_080_2_FD_183965 | JGI IMG/M metagenome (GOLD analysis project Ga0210056, IMG submission 183965) | Groundwater microbial communities from aquifer - Crystal Geyser CG07_land_8/20/14_0.80 (SPAdes) (version 2) | ecosystem: Environmental > Aquatic > Deep subsurface > Groundwater | place...
GCAGGCGGCACTGTGCCTTAATCGGAGACCGTGTTGCATTCTGGAAGGCGGTCTTTCCAGAGGGGGAAAGCGGGTAATGAGTCAGCAGAAGTTGCAGATAGTATGCGGCAAGATGGACATCGCCCTGGTGGAGGTGGCGCTCGGATGCCTGGAGCAGCGCTTCGGGGGAAAGCTCGGTGGAAGACGACCCGTCAAAAGGTTCTCCCAACGACGGAGAGACACCGGTGCAAACAAGAATCAGCAGCGCGACAACCACGAGCGGTCCGACTGTTTCCCGAATCAGCCGCTTACTTGAACCGACGCGTCGGGGGGGGGGCAGCTTTGCCCTCCCGATCGAATCGGGATCTTCGACTTCGTCCGTCATTCAACGTCGCACCTCCGCCCAGTGAAGAACATGAACCTTCGAAAACAGGTCAACGATGCAGACGGCGGTCATGGGAGTAGCGCACGATTATTGGGCCCATATCCCTCGCCACGCGGCCGCGTTAGAACTGCGGCAGCTTCGACACGACCCCGATTCCCAAGTCGACATTGCTCCCGCTCTTCTTGTCCACAAGCAACACCGCCGAGTATTGGTCGGTGAACTTGCGATAGACCCGAAGGAGTGTTTCCGTGGGAACGAACGTGCCGTTAATGGTACGGTTGAGGGCGGCGTGCTCAAGGAACATATCGACGCCGTATCGCTGGAACAGTCCACCAAAATAAAGCCCGAAGGTTCGAATGTTGCCGTTGAAGTTGTCCCAGCCCACCTCGCCGTAGAGGTCAATCTCGTTCGGGAGGAGAGGGACGCCGAAATCCACAGTCATGCCGGTGTGGTCGGAGAATTCGTCGTTGCTAAGGTTGAGCGCGAAGTTCCCGAACTTGGGCGTCTGGTAGGAGAGTCGCGCATACCATCCTCCCTGCAGTCCCGATACTGCCGTTGGCAATCCCGATGGATAGGCGTCAACAAGGTAGGAGAGTTGGAGCTCAGACCGTTGGATCATGGGCGGCGCAATCCACGTCACGGCGTCTTGGATATCCCGCCCGAACTGGCGTATCAGGGTCCCAAAAATGGTATTCTGTACCGGCCCTTTGAGAAACCGCTGCCGGCCTGCGATGAAAGTCCCCAGCTCTTCGGTCCGCCTTGCGACAAACGCGTCTGTCAAGTCGGCCTCGACTCCGTTCTCAAAGAGCGTCGTTGGCGCTACCGCGAAGTCCCAGTAGTACCCATCGTTCATTCCGTTGACGTGCGTGCGACCACCCAGCGACGAGCCGCCCTCAAACACAAAGGCGGAAAGTTCGGCGTCAATGTGTGGCGCGAAGTACTGAGGCAACGCGCCCATAGTCGCTGACGCGAGCGCCGAGGTAGATGCCTTTCCACCGCTCTTCCCGGCTTCGTAGGCAGCGCTGTCGCCCGTTCCGGTTTGAGAGCGAAGCCCAATATCCGCAGTGTTGGGAGGGATCTGGAAGCCACTCATCTTCAGTTGACGTAGCTTGTCTCTCAGGCCCATCGGGATGGCGCCGTTAAATGATTGGGCTTTCTGACACACCACGCGTGCAACACCGGGATTAGCCTGGACATGGGACTTGATATTCTTGACGATGACGCCGATGCCTCCGGTCTCATCTCCCGGGTCTGGGAGTGGCGGGGGAGGGGGAGGGTCCACAAAATCGATGCCTGTTTGCTGGATGATTTCCCCGGCCTCCTTCTCGTCCTCCTTTTTCGCGCCGTCGTTGATCTGTAAGGTCCCCTCTTTGATATTGAGTTGGGTGTTCGAACCCGGGGTCTCGTAGACAGTGGTGCCGGGAGGAGGAACATCGATGTCAGGATCGATCAATACGCTATCGGGCGCGTCCGATGCGATAATACCCGTTCCTTCTTCGACGCCTTCTTCAACATCCTCGGGCGCGGGCTGAGGAGGGATAATGATCTTCTGCGGTTGGCCTCCCGGCTGCACGTTGAACTCATTAGATCCCAGGGGAGTGTCGATGCTCAAACCTCCATCGTAGAGAATGATTTCAAAGCTGCCATCCGGCAGGCGGGTGAGTGTGAAGGTGGTGCCTTTGACGTTGGCTACAACGGAACCGCTCTTGATCTTCCCCGGGGACTTGAAGTTGCCGAAGATCTTCCCCTTGTTGAGACTGATATCCTTGCCCGCGCGGACGACAATGTCCGACAATGCCGCAAGTCGGACCACGCTCTTGTCGTCAAACCGCACCTCGGCCTTTGATCGCTGGCCGGTGCGGACCTTGTCACCATTTCCCAGTTGCGTGCCAACCTTGCTCGCGGTCCAAGCTGCTCCGGTCTTGGCGTGCTGCACCACGTGCATGACCACTGTGACTTTGGCAACTTGCGACCATGCCGCGCGCGGCTGAGCACAAATTGCCGCGCAGACGCACAGGGTGATGATTCCAGCGCGGGTTAGAAGTGGTTGATTCATCGCGGTATCCTCCCCAGTATCTTTTCAGCATGGAAGAATTCTCACGTTTTTGCCGGGAAATGTCAAGCACCGAAAGTGATGCCGACGTTATACTCGTTACGGGTGAAAACACCCCCTCACCCCGACCCCTTTGGGTTCGAGGGTGAGGGGGAAAGGTGGATTTTCATCCGTAACGAGTATAAAACACTCCGATGCACGGGTCACTTCACAATGTTCGCCCCGTAAGCCTTCTTGTCGGGTGTCTTGTCAGAACCCGCTCCCCAGATGTCGTCCCTGCGACCGACTTCCTTCAGCCCCAACACTTTGAAGATATCAACGGCGCTGGTCTTCCCTTTGACCTGTGCTGCCGGAACGAACTCCGAGATGACCAGGTCTTTAACGATTTCGTGGGTCACGCTGCTGCACATGACCCAACTGCCGTATTGTTTGTTGATACCTTCCAGCCGCGCGGCCAGGTTCACGTCGTCGCCGATGGCGGTGTAGTCGAGTCGATATTCCGATCCCACACTCCCCACCATCGGTCTGCCCGAATGCACGCCGACCCTCATGTAGAAATCCGGCCACCCCTGGGTGCGTCCGTATTCGCGGAATTCGGCGCACGCTTCCTGCATCTCGACGGCCGTGCGGATGGCGCGCTCGGCGTGGTCCGGGAACGGGACGGGCGCTCCGAAAATGACCATGATTGCGTCGCCAATGTATTTGTCGATGGTGCCTTGATACTTGAAAACAACCTTGCTCATGCGCGTGAGGTACTCGTTGAGAACCTGCACGACCACTTCGGGTTCGTTTGCTTCTGAGAGCGTGGTAAATCCCTGGAGGTCGGTGAAGACGAGGGTGGCGTCCACCCGCCGCGCCTTGGGGTATTCCTCGGTTGGGTGAGCAAGAATCTCAGTCAGTACAGTCGGCGCCACAAAACGCTGGAAGCGACTGTGCATCTTCTTCTTTTCCTGCTCTTCCGTCAGGAACATGTACGCCACACACAATAGATAGGAGATGCACATCGCTATGAGGGGGTACGCCAGCGGAACCCACAGGTTCTGGAGCCTGAAGGCCGTAAAGGAATAGGTCCAGTAACCCCAGGCGGGCGGGAGTAGTCCGCCCCCGAAGTAGAGCAAAAACCACACGATGCTGTATGTGCCCACGCGAAAGCCTTTGACACTGAACGCGAGTTTGGCGTCAATCAGAGTCGCCGCGCGACTCACCGGTTTGCTGACGGTGATGGTCAGAAGCGCCGTCAGCAGAGAAAGCAGGAAGACAGCGGATAGATTCGTGGGAAGCGCGGTGCTTCGAATGAACCCCCGTGTAAGAAGATTATGAATTGCGTTTGCATGGATTTCGACTCCCGGAGTCTGGCCGTAGTCCATGAAGGGAGTCGGAAAGATGTCATGCAGGATCGGCGCGCTGGCACCGATGAGCACAATCTTCCCGTTGAATATTTGCTTGAGGTCCGCATCACTCAGGGCGTCTTCCATCATGACCTCAAAGAAGGAGTGAGTTCGGAAGTGTGTCGACGGCCCTGCGAAGTTCATCAGCGACAAGTATGCGTGCAGGGATCGCTCTTTGTCACGGATGTTGCGGACGATGGGTATTCGGGCTTTCCCCAAACGGCCCTCCTTGATATCTTTGCGCACCTGTTCTGGAGGGAGGTTCAGATACGCTCCGGCGACGGCGGTGGCGAAGGACGGGTAAGCGTTCCATGCCTCACCGGTGGGCGTATCCGCAGGCTCGAGGTGCTCCAGGTACACCACAAAAGATCGAATGAAATTGTCGGAATCCTGGGGCATTCGCGTAATGCCAACATCACGCGCAAACTCGTCAAATTCCGTGATGGGAAAAGCAGCGGAAACCGTTAGCCGGTCGTCGCGTTCTTCCTCGTCGAAGTCACCGGAGAGGATGACTTTCCCAGGAGTGCCCTTGATGGCCTTGCTCAGGGAACCGTCTTCCTCCGCGTCCGAAGGATCGCTGAAGAGAACGTCAAAGGCGATGACCTTGGCGCCCGCTTTGTGGAGACGTTGAAGGACTTTGCCATACACGCTACGCGGCCACGGCCAGATATTCATCTGGGAGAAGGACGGGGTATCGATGGCAACAATGACAATATTGTCTTCTACGGGAAGCCTGCCGCGGGACCGGAAATGCATGTCATACAGTTTTAGTTCCAGATTTTCAAAAAACTCCCAGTACTGGTGCCTCTTGTAGAACTGGCGTTCCCGATTCAGTCTCTTCTGGTAGCCCTCGTCGGTTTCGCTTTCATGGCGCGTGGTGTCGCAGAAATGCTCGTCGTAGCGATGCTCAAAGTCGATCAGGTAGAGACAGACAACTGTTGACACTGCTGCCGATAGGACGGCACCCCAAAGAAGATGCCTTCCACGTTCCTTGATAAATGCGCGGAATGTAGCTCGCATACGTTTGGCGACTTTCGTAAGGGCAGTCTCCGACGTGCCCACGTTTGCGTATACTCGTTACGGATGAAAATCCATCTTTCCCCCTCACCCTCGAACCCTTTGGTTTCGAGGGTGAGGGGGTGTTTTCACCCGTAACGAGTATAAGACATCTCCGTGGTGGGCAGGTCGGAGACCGTCCCTACCGAGGAGACCAAAGGTGGATTTCCAACCTAAACAAGTAGCTGTCCTTCCCGCCGGCGCACAGACCCACGCCGGGTATCGGTCAATGCCTGCTTCTGACCGCCGCTAATCAGCCCAGCGATACTCGCGCGAACTTCCTCTTCCCAACTTTCAGAACGCCGCCGTCCGGTGGCGCAAGCTGAGCATATGGGTCGCTCACCGTCATTCCGTCGATGGAAACACCGCCCTGCTCAACGAGTCGGCGAGCCTCGTTGTTGCTGGGGGCGAAACCCGCCTTGCGGATGAGCTTTAGAATCGAGACCTTGCCGCCGTCGAGATCCTCGGAGGTGATGCGCAACGCATCCATTTCAGTGGGGACGTCCCGTTGCGAGAACACTCGGCTGAACTCAGCTTCGGCGTGCGCTGCGTCCTCGACGCTGTGGTACAGAGACACGATTTCTCGCGCCAGTCGTTGCTTCGCCTCTTTGGGATGTCCGGAGAGTACCTGCTGGACCTCCACCATGGGGATGTCGGTGCAAAGCTCAAAGTATTGTTCCATCATCTCGTCCGAGATCGACATGAGCTTGCCGTAGATCTCGTTGGGCGGTTCCATGATGCCCACGTAGTTCCCCAGCGACTGGCTCATTTTCTCGACGCCGTCCAGACCGATGAGAAGCGGCATCATCAGAGCTACCTGGGGTTCCTGACCATACTCCCGCTGCAAGTCGCGCCCGACGAGGTTGTTGAACTTCTGATCCATCCCGCCCATCTCGATATCCGCCTCGATGGCGACCGAGTCGTACCCCTGACAGAGCGGGTAGAGCAGTTCGTGAATGCTGATCGGCTGCTGTCCTGCGAAACGTTTCGCGAAATCCTCCCGCTCCAGCATCCGGGCGAGAGTGTATTTCGCTCCCAACTTGATGACATCCGCAAAGGTCATTGTCCCCAGCCAGTCACTGTTGAAGAAAAAGCGCGTCTTCTCCGGGTCGAGAATCTTGAAGAGTTGCTCTTCGTAGTCTTTGGCATTCTTCCTGACTTCCTCGCTGGTGAGCTGTTTCCGTGTCTTCGACTTGCCGCTGGGGTCGCCGATCTGCGCCGTGAAGTCGCCGATGATGAGACAGGCCTCGTGACCGAGGTCCTGGAACTGCCGCAGTTTCCTGAGCACCACACTCCAGCCGAGGTGAATGTCGGGAGCGGTGGGATCCAGCCCCAGTTTCACACGCAGGGGACGCCCTTCCTTGAGCGATTTCTCCAGCTTGCTTGCCAGTTCATCATCGGGCACGATTTCGGCCACGCCGCGCCGAACGATCTCCAGTTGCTGATCGACAGGAATCATGGTAATGCCGCGGGGTCCTCCGCCTTCCCTTCACAAAGTGCTGTGATTATAGCACCCCGTTCACGGCATCGACAAGGAAAGGCCCGCCACAATCGCGAATAGCCGATAGCAGATAGCAATTAGCGAATAGCAGGTATTACCTGACACCTGAAACCCGACACCTGAAACCTGCCACCATCACCCAATTACCCTCCGAGCGCAAGCGCTACCTCGTTACTTACCTTGTGGAGTGCGGCGGCAGTGTCGCCGCTCCGCTCTGCCACCGCACTCCAAATCACGGCATCAACGCAATCGACACTTCGTTGCTCGTCAATATCTGTCCGCTGTTAAGATGCGCGTTCATGCGGAACAGCATCCCCGCTTCCAGCGGCGGAGCGCACTCGCCCGGTGGCACGGGCGTCCCGCCCGTGAGATACATCATGTTACTCTCCGCGTGCTCGCCCGCGGTGTTGTAGACTGCCACGCGATACGGCAGCGCCACGTCCATTTTGGGGAAATTTGACTTGTGCATTGCACGCACTCCGCCGAAGTGTTTACAACGACGACTTTGCTGCGAATTGCCCAGACGGGCAGGGCTCCATTGACGACGGGAGCAGAATTCCGTAAACTCTGTAACACTATGGATGAAGTGACCCGCTTGCTCGCAGACCTCGTTTCCATTCCCAGCGTCAACCCATGTGGCAGGGAGGTCAGCGGGGACGAGTACCTCGAGACGCGCGTCGCTGATTATGTGGAGGGTTACCTGAGGGAGATCGGTGTCGACGTGGAGCGGCAGCAAGTCCATCCGGGAAGGGACAATGTGGTCGGACGGGTCGTCGGGAGGGACCCGTCCAGACACGTTCTCCTGGAAGCCCACATGGACACGATGCCCGGCGACAACATGGAGTTCGATGCATTCAGTCCGTTTGTGAAAGACGGGCGGCTGTATGGCCGAGGCTCCTGCGACACGAAGGGTTCCCTCGCCGCCATGCTGTGTGCCGTGAAGCAAGTGACGGAGGGGGGAAATCCCCTCTGCTCGATCACCGTGCTGGCGGCGGTGGACGAGGAATACCAGTTTACCGGAGTCATGCACTTCGTCCGGAACGAAGATTTGACGCGTCCCGGTGGCATCACCGAGGCGGTTGTTGGCGAACCCACAGCGCGAGAGATCATCATTGCGCATAAGGGATGTGTGCGCTGGATTCTGCGGACGCAAGGAACAGCGGCGCACAGCTCCAACCCCTCCAACGGAGTGAATGCCATTTACCGGATGTCCCGCGTGGTGCAGGCGCTCGACCAGTTCAACCGAGAAGAGCTTCCCGTCCGTTACGCGCCCCACTCCCTCCTCGGCGGCGCGACGCTGAGTGTGGGAACCATCGCCGGCGGGCAGGTGGTGAACGTCGTTCCCGATCATTGCGAAATTCAGGTCGACCGCCGTCTGCTGCCGGGGGAAGATCCCGAAGCGGCGATGGAGGAGGTCGCCCACTATCTGCTATGCCGTCCGGAAATCGAGTTTGACCTCGAGCACGTAACACCATTCGTTCGGGATGTGGCGATGGAAACGTCTCCTTGCTCGGCGATCGTGCGACGCTTCGAGCGCGCTTGCGAGAAGGTTTATGGTGAAGCCACGGTCAACGGCGTTCCGTTTGGGACCGATGCGAGCAAAATCGCGGCGAAAGGCATCCCAGCCGTCGTCTTTGGTCCGGGCGACATCCGACTGGCGCATACGTCGCACGAGTATGTCCCGCTGGACGAAGTGCGTGCGGCGGTCGAGATTCTGGTGAGGGCGATTTCCGAGTGACGACAGGAGGTTGCGTGACCAACAGTACTCAACCGAACACCTTCGCTGATCCGGGAGCGCACCATCTGAGCAGCGTCAATTCCTCCGCCTTCAGTGTCCGCGCGCTCACCATCGGGGTCATCGGGACGCTGCTGATCAGCCTCGGCGCGCCCTATGTGACCAACGTTGTCAAAGGCTCCGCTCTCGCCTACGACTTCACCACTCCCGGAGCAGTATTCCTGCTTCTCGTTCTGACCGCCGTGGCGAACGTAATTCCGGGTCTCCTGCGTCCTCGATGGAGACTCGCACCGTGGGAACTGCTCATCGTCTACATGATGATGCTGATCGCCTCCGCCATTGCCGACATGGGGCTGGCATCGCAGTTACCCGCCATTCTCGCCGCACCCGCCTATTACGCGTCCGTGGAGAATCGCTGGGATGAAGTTCTACTGCCCTATATCAAGCCGGAATTGATCCCGCATGGCGAAGGCGCCGTGCGGTACTTCTTTGAGAAGCTCCCCCGAGGGGCAGCAATTCCGTGGAGAGCATGGGTGCAGCCGCTCTTCTTCTGGGGATTGCTGCTGTGCCCGTTGTACTTTGTGATGATCGCCCTCATGGTGATCCTGCGCAAGCAGTGGTCGGAGAACGAAAAACTTGTCTATCCCCTGACAACCCTCCCGATGGAGATGGTGCACGACGACAGCAAGTCACCGATCCCCCCTTTCTTCCGCAATCCCATCATGTGGATCGGGTTCGGGATTGCTTTTTCCTTTGGTTGCCTCGTGGCGCTCCACAACTACTACCCCGCTTTCCCCGAGGTGAAGTACTCCAGCGGAATCCCCTGGTTCCGCGGCACCATGAGCCTCCCGTTCCGGTTGAGCTTTCCCATGCTCGGCTTCTTTTATCTGGTGAATCTCGAGACGGCATTTAGTATCTGGTTCTTCAACCTGTTGTCGCAAATCTTCCGTGGGCTCGTCAACATCAATGCGTTCGGCATGGGCGCCCTCAAAATGACGGAGGATATGGGCATCTACGGTTCCCCCGATCCACTCTTCAAGCAACTGGGAATGGGAGCGATGGTTGCGCTCGTTGTCGGCGGTTTCTGGCAGGCACGGGAACACCTGCGGAATGTCTTCCGCAAGGCGCTTCTCAACGACCCCTCCGTGGACGACTCGGAGGAAGTCATGTCCTACCGATTCGCCGTCATCGGCACGGCCATCAGTTCCGTGGTCATCGCCGTCTGGCTATGCTGGTCGGGGATGCCGGTGGCGCCGATGCTGCTGTTTCTGCTGACGACGTTTGTCATCTTCATCGGCCTTACCCGTGTCGTTTCCGAGAGCGGTCTTTCCGAAGCGGTGGCCTCCACAACGGGATCGTCCTTCGCCGTCGCCGGACTGGGAACGCGCGCTTTCACAGACGCCGGACTGGGCGCGACGGGACTGACCTATATCTGGTGCTCCGACATCCGAACGTTTGTGATGGCGTCTGCCGCCACGAGCCTCAAATTGGCGGAGTTGACGCCGCCGCGCCGTCGAAACCTCTTCTGGTGCATGGCTTTCGCGGTGGCGCTCTCGGCGGTGTCGTCGATTGCGCTGACCATCGCACTCAGCTACATTCACGGTGGTCTCAAGTTGAGCGGCTGGTTCTTTCAGGGCGGTCCCAATGCCTGTTGGAGCTACATCGCAGACAAGATCAGGAACCCGCGCGGTCCAGTGCTGGCGGGGTGGAGCGCCACCGCTATTGGCGTTGCCATCATGTGGACTCTTCAGGTCGTGCGTCAGAGGTTCTTGTGGTGGCCGTTCCACCCAATTGGTTTCTGTGTAGGAACCGTATGGATCATGGATCAATTGTGGCTCACCTGCATGATCGCGTGGCTGCTGAAAGCGATCATCTTGCGCTACGGAGGCTTCAGCTCCTACCACCGTATGCGCCCGTTCTTCCTGGGACTCATTGCCGGGCAGTTCACCGTGAATGGCTTGTGGATTCTCATTGACATGGCCACCGGAAAGCAAGGCAACTTCATCTTCTGGATATAAATTGCCTGACACGATTATCGGGATATCCCTTGCCGTCGCACTCGGTCTCATTGGCCTGTACCTCAAGGCCTTTGACCTCGGGGGATGTCTGGCGGGTATTGCCCTGTCGCTGGTCATCGTCTGGTCAATGGGGACGAATGCCTATGGTGTGGTCATCGTGTTTGTGGTGCTCGGCTCCGCGGCCACGAGGGTGGGCTTTCGGGTAAAGCTGGCGCGAGGCATCGCACAACCCAATAAGGGCCACCGCGGCGCGAGACATGCCCTCGTCAATCTGGGAGTGCCCGCAGCCTGCGCGTTGGGGTACGCTCTGTTCCCGGCGGCCGCAGTTCTGCGCGCGGCGTTTGTGGCGTCCGTCGCTAGCGCGTTGGCCGATACCCTGGGAACGGAATTGGGTCAGCTACTCTCAGGTCGCCCGGTGCTGCTGTTGCAGCGGAAGGCAGTACCGCCCGGAACGCCCGGTGCCGTTTCCCTGCAAGGCATATTTGCGGGTCTGCTCGGAGCGGCATTGGTAGGCGCCTTCGCGTCGGCGATGGGCGTGATCCCTCCACGAATCTTCCCCCCACTAATGCTGTCGGTGCTTCTCGCAGTGTCCGTCGAGAGCATCCTTGGCGAACTATCCACCCAAGCCCCCGCCCTCACCAACCCCGTCCGCAACCTCCTCCTCACCGCATCCGCCGCCGCGCTGATGTGTTTGCTGGCGTAGAGCATACGCCCCACCAAGCGCCACTTGTCTTCGGTGTTCGTCGTGGTGGGCGTGTCGAAGACCGCCCCCATCGAAAGTTGCAAAAGGTGGCTTCTTAACCGAAACAAGGCAGAGACAAAACTGGAGCTTCATCCCACGGTAAAGACAAAGCTGGAGCTTTATCCTACGGCAGAGACAAAGCTGGGGATCGCGTAGAGATCAGCGAGACGGGAAGGACGCGTGACTCCCATGCACTCCAGTGAAACAACGCGTTTCGTTGAAAACACACGTGCGCATGGCTACGCTCACCGCGTTCCTTCGAGAGTGCGCAAGCGTAAGACCAAAAGGTCACTTGGCGGGGAAACCGCTCTCCCCGAACAGGGATGGGGAGCGTTGTTGGCACGGATTAAACGGGCCGTCAAGTCGAAGGCACAATCGAGGATCAACTGCCCGCAGGGAAAATGTCAGAGATTCTGTTATTGTCCCAGTTTCGTCGGGTAAGATAGCATTGCTGTGCGTCCCTAAAGGAGATAGGTTCATGCGCTCTCGATATACCGTTCCGCAACAAAATTCCGGCTTTACCCTCATAGAGCTTCTCACCGTGATCGCGATCATCGCCATTCTGGCCTCCATTTTGTTTCCCGTGTTTGCCAAGGCAAGGGAGAAGGCGCGGCAGAGCGCGTGTGCGTCGAACATGAAGCAGCTCGGGCTGGCGATCATGATGTACACTCAAGACTATGACGGGGTGTTACCCTACTATCAGCACCCGTTCGGGTTAGCGTGGTACGACGACCTGCAGCCGTATCTAAAGAACCGCCAGATCATTGTCTGCCCCAGCAAGTCGGAATGGAACCCGGACGATGCCACGCACAAGACCGGCTACGGATTGAACGAAACGGTCTTTCCTTCGGGTTTAGGGTCGCCGAATCCTCCCGCTGCCATAGCGCTGGCGGAGATCGGCAGTCCCTCCGAAACCATCGGCGGGGCGGACAAGAACCAGGGGAACGTCTACATGGTCGGTCAGAGCTTCTCTGGCTCATCATCGTGGCCATACAACGTCGATACCCGCCACAACGAGGGCGCCAACTTCCTCTTCATGGACGGTCACGTCAAATGGATGCGGAAGGGCGCGGGGTGGTCGAGAAGCAACGAGTTGTGGGACCTGAATTGAGTGCGGATTGCGGATTGCGGAATGTCGGCGGCAGGAAACGGAATCAGGGCGACTGAGCATATCAGAATTTCGTAGCCGTCGTCAGTCGGACGGAGATTCAGGCCCTCTTTGTTCACGGCAGCAAATCGGCGACGGCGATCTCTTGGTGAGGAGCGTTCAGAGGTCGTGCCGACCCTGTCTCCTTCACGATGGTGACGGTGGAGTACCCGAAGCCGTGAGGCTGGGAGTCGTCCTCGACAGGCTCCCGCTGAACCTCCAACTGACGGTCCACCAGGTTGAGTATCCAGTAGTCCTCGATACCTGCCTTCGCATACAGGCTGGCCTTCGCGGTCCGGTCGAACTCCAGCGAGGTGTCCGCGACCTCGACGATCAACTCAGCGGTGGAGGGATGGGCGCGTCTATAATCGCGTGCATTCCCACGTATCACAGCGATGTCTGGCTCCGGTTCTGAAGCGTCACCAAGAGTCAACGGAACCTGAGTCGCAACAAAGGCATTCCCGTGGCACGATCCCCGCAATACATCCGCGACCAGAACAACGGCAGTCCAGTGCATACTCCCCATCGGACTCATCTCGACTACGCTCCCCTCAATCAACTCCACGTGCGTTTTGTCAAACAGCCCGACGCTGGCCATCTTGTAGTACTCATCAGTCGTCCATTCACGGATTCTCGGTTCTGCAACCGGCATCTCGATACCTCCTCTCTCGACGCACTCATAGGATAGCACTCTGAGGAAAATACCTCAATCACTGCTCTGGGATTTCAGAAACGCGGGAGCGAGAGCGACCTATACGACCCACGGAATGAACCGGTATTTCACCTGCTTCGCGTACTCCACATACTCCGGATCTGCGCTGAGGTGCTTCTCTTCGTAGAGAGCGCGGAGCAGGTAGATAATGTTCCAACCGATCAGCGGCAGGATGTTGGCTCCGTTCCGCAGGTAGGGCAGGTACTCAAGCCACCAGGCCATATTCTTGCCAATATAAGCAGGATGGCGGATGACCGCATAGGGCCCCGTTGCGACAACCCCTCTATGGGTAAGGTTGCTGAATTTCACATTCAGCGCAATCGTCGCCCACACGTAGATGACATAGAGAACAATGGTCCCAACTTTCAGGGCGACAAGCGCCGACGCGGAGAAGGCAAGTTGGCACTCATCACCCATGTGCAGCGGCAACAACTCACCGGTCCCACCATTGAAGGGAGGATAGCACGCCAGGGTAACCATCCACGAGAGCGGGTACGGGTCCACCGACTTCAGCCGATTCTTTAACAGTACGGACTCGCTGAAATAGCCAATGGAGGCGAGACCCGCGTCGATCAGGAACAGGGAGTGGTAGACCAGATTGTAGCGCGTATCAAGATCCGCCGTGGGCAACGCAACTTGGCGGAGAGCCTCTGCGACCGTCCTGTAGTGATTGGTTGCGAAGATCAACATCAGAGAGCCGAAGTATGCCTTGACGACGAAACCAAGCAGCTTCGACCGAATGTGTTTGTTGAAGAAGAACGCCCGCCAGGAAAGGAGAGGACCGGGCGTCTTCCGCGACAGCGAATCACTGATTCGGCGCAGAATCAGAAGAGTAATGTTGGGGGTTGTGAACAACGGCAGTCGAGAGCGTTTCAGTATCTTCGCGAAGAGAAAACCCTCAAGCAGATAGTACAACCACCCGTATGTCAGGAACAGCCGATAGAAGGGGGTGAAGAAGATAAGGATGTCCTGATTATCCCCGCCGTTGTAAAAGGGGTGTCGCACGAACACGCACCCGGCCACCGAAAAAAGCCCCAGCATGGTGATGTAGTGGACGGCTGTCCTGCGAAGAAGTGTGCTCACTGGAGATCGTGTCAAAGTAAAACCGCCAACATGTTGAGGTGACAGCGAAGGCCCGCCCCGCACCACCAGGACTTCAGCAACGATGATTTCAGTCCACGCCCAAGGCCCGCTGCCAGACGCGTAGCAACGCGTGCCCGGTTTCCCGTGCAGCTTCGTCGTCGGGCAGTTCGGCAATGCGCTTGCTGAAAGGCTCAGGAGTGACCGGGCCGTCATAGCCGATATCGCTCAGGACGCGGAGAAACCCAACAAGGTCGATCACGCCCGTCTCGCCGGGGAGCTTGCGCCGGTTGTCGACGAGTTCGTCCACCTCGACGCCCGCTGGCGCATCGTTGACGTGAACGTAGACAACGTCACCGGCAGAAAGGCGCTTGAGGTCGTCCACGGTGCCGCGCGACGTGTGCCAGTGCCAGGAATCGAGCAGCAGTCCCACGTTGCCAACCGCAATGGCATCACAAAGCTCCAGCATACCATCCATCGTGTGGATGAATTCTCCCTGGTGACCATCGCGGAGCGTCTTCGGCTCGAGGAATTCCAGCCCGATTCGCTGCCCGTAGTCTTTAAGGACCTCGGCGACCGCCCGAAAACGCCGTGTGAGTTTCTCGAACAATTCGTCGAAAGTGAGGTCGTCGATCCACGACAAAACCCAAGTGTAGCACCATGAGCTACCCAACTCCGACGCAAGCTTTGCCTTTTGAGGAAGCGTGGCCAGTCCGGAACGGAAATTCTCGTCGGTTCCGAAGCATGCAACTGGCAGACCCCAGCCCCCCGCGCGCAGGTGGGAATTGGCAAGGAGTTCCTTGACAGTATCCACGGACTCCTCGGCGACCATCTTCGCCACCTGATCAAGGTTCAGGTCGACCCCTTGAAATCCGGCTTCCCGGGCCAAAGGCAGCACACCCCGCCACTCCGCGGATATCCCGATAGCTTCCGGAGCAATATTCCTGAACATGGTTCCACGCCTCCCAAAATATGCCGCAAAGGCTCTTTGCGGCCTTGGCGGCTTCGCGGTTATACTCGTTTTCATCTCCCGTGGCGCCGGCAGGTCAGCATGAATCATTCCCTATAGAGTCGCCGGAGTTGGCCGTTCTGTATCGCCTGACGGACACGGCTGAAGTCCTACAAATTCGTGCGCGGCAACGGCGGTTGATACTACACAAAAGGGCGGTGGGCAAGATCGAACGCGTCGCGAATCAGGTTGACGGACAACACGCGTTTGCCTTCGCCCAGATGAATTTCGACGATGTCGAATCGACAATCGCGGTCACGAATGCCATTGTCGCAAACATAGGCAACAGCCATCTTCGAAATTTGCCGCTGCTTGTGTCGGTCAACGGCGTCACCGGGGAGACCAAATTCCTCCGACCGACGTGCCTTCACCTCCACGAAGACCAGCACGCCTTTCTCTTCTGCTATGAGATCGATCTCTCCGTATCGCGTCCCGAAGTTCCTCTCGAGGATCGTATAGCCCTCGGAGACAAGGTAGCGTTCGGCAACGTCTTCGCCAAACTCTCCGCTCTTGCGGGCGCTGGTTTGCGCTCCGTTTTCCGAACCCGTCATCTCTCACCCCGCTGAATTTGAGGCACAGACAATTCAGGAGTCCATTCGCAGATCAAGTTGGCGGTTCCCGAGTCTCTCCTCCAACAGGGCGCGATGAGCCTCTCTGCAGGCCCGGCGCACGGGCGAAAAAGAGAAACGGTGCTCAACGCAAGGCCCGTGTGCTTCCAGCGCGCTCAAGTGCTGGCGCGCCGCGTATCCCTTGTGCTTCGCGAACCCATACTGGGGGTACTGCTGGTCGAGTTGTTCCATGATTCCATCACGCGTCACTTTTGCGATGATGGACGCTGCGGCAATCGACAGACTGATGCGGTCCCCTTTGACAAGAGCGGTGTAGGAGAAGCCTGCATCCCCGATAGGAAGTCCGTCCACCAAAACGTGCTGTGGGCGTGGAACGAGTTTATGAACGGCCTCTCGCATCGCCGCGTGCGTGGCGTTCAGAATGTTGAGTTGGTCAATCGCTGGTGGCTGCTGGAGCCCGACAGCATAGCTAACCTCCTTGACCAGAGACTCGTACAGCCGCTGTCGCGTGTTCGGGGTCAACAGCTTGGAGTCCTGAATCCCCGGCAGCGAGTATCCCACTGGCAGCACCACCGCCGCAGCAACGACCGGGCCGGCAAGGGGTCCTCTCCCCGCCTCATCCACTCCCGCCACCACTTCACAACCACGCGCGCGCCACCCATCTTCGTAATGCGTTGCCGGCCCCGTATGCTTGCCCTTGCCTCCAGGCATGTCAGAGAAGCGCGCGGGAGGGCATCATCGGCCGCCACGCCTGGTAGTCTGCGTCTGAGTTCTTTCCCCCCCGCCGGGCAACTGATTTCCATTTGTGATCCAGCAGGCGAGCACGCTGAAGCGGGTAGAAGATCACCATCGCCTTACCCAGGAGGTTCTCTTTGGGGAGGAAGCCCCACTTATGTCCGTCGTTGCTATCGTTGCGATTGTCTCCGAAGACCAGCAGAGATCCGTGCGGGACTCTACCGGGCGCGGCAACGAGAATTCTCTCCATCTCTCGCTCATCCTGAACGGGCTCACTGTTACGCTGCACCGGATACTGGCTATAGGGAAGTATCTCGTACACTTGCCCGTCCACGATTTTCATATCGTAGTCGGGAGGTTCCTGCAGGTAGGGTTCGGCCAATGCCTTGTCGTTCACATACACCGCCCCGCTGCGGACCTCCACCGCATCGCCCGGAAGACCGACGAGACGTTTGATAAAATCCTTCTTCTCCTTGCTGTTCCCGAGAGCCTTTGGTGGGGCCTTGAAGACGACGATGTCCTGTCGATGGGGAGGTCGTATCCGGTAGATCCATTTGTTGACCAAAATGCGGTCGTTCTCCAGAAGTGTCATCCGCATGGAACCGGAGGGGATGTAAAACGCCTGCACGACAAAAGGGCGGATAAAGAAGAACACCAGCACCAGAGCGATCAGTCCTGAGTCCACAAACTCCAGTACCGAGTGCCGCGTTTCATCCTTCAGAGAGCCCATATTCGGCACAACCAGCCGCGCCACCACCAGGACGACTAATGCAACAATTACCCACCACAGATTGTCTGTTTCCATTGAATTGCACCCCGGGGCACCGATTGTGATGAAGGGCCGCCACCGTCGAGGGTCGGGCGCACCACGCGGGTTGCCCGATCCTCCCTCGAACGTCACCGGACCCATCCGCGCGATTTACTTCCGCGTGGCTTCCTTGATCCGGATCGCTTTGCTGCCAATACGACCGCGAAGGTAGTAAAGTTTCGCCCGACGCACTTTGCCACGTCGGCGGACCTCGATGTCCTCAACGCGCGGCGAATGCAGCGGGAAAGTCCTCTCAACTCCTACTCCATGAGTGACGCGGCGCACCGTAAAACTCTCCCCGGTGCCGCGGCCGCGTCGCGCTATGACCGTGCCCTCGAACGCCTGAACTCTCTCGCGCCCGCCCTCGACCACCTTCACATTAACGCGCACCGCGTCTCCCGGTCGGAAGTCGGGGATATCTCCCTTCAGATACTTTTCCTCAACCGACCTCAATATACCAGCATCCATAATCCATCCTCCCAAGTGAAAGGTACCAACCTAATAGCGCCCCGTCTCGAATACCCACCGGAGACAACTGAAACTACGTTTGCGCATCCAGAAGCTTTGTGTCCTCCCGGGTGAGCGATATTCTCTCGAGCAAATCCGGACGGCGCTGTTGGGTTCTCAGCAGTGACTGTTGTCGTCGCCAGCGCGCAATCTCTCCGTGGTCTCCCGAACGCAACACTTCCGGCACCGTCCAGTCCCGATAGGCCACCGGACGCGTATAATGCGGGTGTTCAATGAGACCGTTCGCAAAGGAATCTTCCTGAACTGAATCCTCGTCGCCCAGAACGCCGGGGATCCAACGACTGACGGCGTCCAGAATAATCAGCGCCGGCAGTTCACCACCCGTAAGCACATAATCGCCGATGGAAATCTCATCGGTGACGAGATGCTCCCGGATTCTCTCATCCACACCCTCATAGTGTCCGCACACGAGCGCCAACCGCGGACTCTCCGCAAGTTCGCTCACCAAGTTCTGCGTTAGTGTCCGTCCCTGCGGAGTCATGAGAACGATTGGGCAGGGAGGTTCACCGTCCGCTGCCGACCAGTTCAGCACGCTTTCCGCGGCGACAAAGACGGGTTCCGGTTTGAGCACCATACCCGCACCGCCACCGTAGGGATAGTCATCGCAAACGCGATGGCGGTCCGAGGCATAGTCCCGGATATTGTGGACTCCCACGGAGAGGAGTCCCCGGTCAATAGCTCGCCCGACAATGCTGCACCTCAGCGGGCCATCGAACGCTTCGGGAAACAGTGTAAAGATATCAAAGTGCATCGCCGTCACGCATCGATTCATCCGTCCAGCAAGCCCGGAAGCAGATTGACGACCATCTGCCGCGACTCAAAGTCAATGCTCCGGACGACCTCTTTCGTTGCAGGTATCAGCCCTCGATGAGTGACAAAGACATCGTTCCCACCGGTCTCCAGCACCTCATCAACGATCCCCAACGGTTCCCCTTCCGTAGAACAAACTTCCATACCCAATATATCCTTGATATAGAACCGTCCCTCCGGCAAGGGTGGCAGCATCTCTTCCGATACGAATAAATCCGCGCCTCGTAACGCCTCAGCCTCCGCGCGGTCTCTGATTCCCTCCAAGCGGAGAACGACGGCTCTTCGGTCGCGTCGGGAGGACTCAACCACGACAATTCTCCGCAGTCCCTCGGGGGATGCCAGGCAAAGCCTGCTGTGCGGGTCAAATCTGCGCTCGTTCTGGGTGGCAGGGAGCACCTTGACCTCGCCCTGCACTCCGAAGGGAGCCGCGATTTCTCCCACCAGGATGTTCCACCGATCGAGGTTTGCGGCTTCACCATCCATTTTATGCTATCGAGCCCAGGCTGGAGACTTCCTCGTCGTCACCCACAATACGTAGTCCGGCGTTGAATGCCTCGACACGGGCTACCGGCTCATCCGCCGGCCGACCCTCGCGAATCTCAACAATGACATCGTCCTTGACGATAACTTCAACTTCGGAGAGTTTCTCGTCGATGTTATCCCCGACGTCGATTTGCGTGAAACTCTCAAGTGCGCCTTGAACGAACTCGCTTCCCAAGGGAAACTGCTCAACCTGCTCGATGCGCTGGTTGAGGTCCTGCAACGCGCTGTCGTGCTTTTCTCGCTCTTCCTCCAATTGCCTGCGAGTTGCCATCGCCTGCGACACGTTCCGTTTCTGCAGATCCATCAGGTGTCGTTTGCCTTGAAACTCCAACTGTTGCATCTGCATTTCCACCCGCTGGGCAGCATACCGCAGCTCACGCAGAAGTTTTTCCCTGAAGGCCGGGGTCACGATCGCTCTTACCGTGACCGGGCGCTTTATCGTCAGACCCAATTCCCTCTCCTTCCGACTGCGAGCCGGTACGTCGACTTTTCAGGCCAGAATTTCCACGGAGACTCTGCGGCCATCTTTGATAGCGGCCGTCCTCACGACGGTCCGGAGCGCATTGGCGATTCGTCCGTGTTTGCCGATGACTCTACCCAGATCATCCGGGGCAACTCGGACCTCATAGATGGTTGTTCTCTCCCCGTCGATCTGTTGTACGTCAACCTCCTCGGGAGTTTCCACCAGTGCCCGCACAAGGGTATCCACCAATTCCTTCATGTGTGTTCCCTCCAATCCATGGCGCGAGAACCCAAATCATTGGGCCCCGTCCACTCAAGAAGATGTGTCCTGATGCCATATCCCGCATCGAAACCCCAGACTTTTCGGGGTTAGGGAATCATCCGGATGCGGATTCCGCGGACTGGAACTTCCGCCAGATTCCCAGTTTCTTCATCAGACCGCGCACGGTCTCTGTCGGCTGGGCTCCCTGGCGCAGCCAATGCAGGGCCTTGTCTTCCTCGATCTCGACCAACGCCGGGTTCCGTAGAGGGCCGTAGTGTCCAATGGTTTCGATAAAACCGCCATCACGCGGCGAGGACGCCTCGGCAACGACCACTCGATAGGACGGTTGGTTCCGGCTGCCCGTCCTGCGTAAACGAATCTTGACCAATTCCTTACTCCTTTCGAGCCGAAGTGGCTCAGTCGTTCGACAGTCCAATCGCCTAACTTCTCGCCAGGCTACTCGACTGCTGCGCCACTACCCCATCGGCATCTGAAATCCCTTTGGAAGCCTCTTGCCGCCGCCCAGTTGGCGCACCATCTTTTTCATCTGGCGGAACTGATTCAGCAGACGATTGACATCTTGAACCGACATGCCGCTTCCGATGGCAATGCGTCGCCGCCGACTACCGTTCAACATTCCTGGATCCCGCCGCTCCTGCGGGGTCATGGAGTAAATGATAGCTTCGGTGTGACGTAGTGCGTCTTCGTCCACCGCCAATTTCATCCCCTTCTTGGGACTTAACCCCGGGATCATTTCGAGTATCTGGTCCAGCGGCCCCAACTGCTTGATTTGCTGCAATTGTTCCAGGAAATCGTCGAACCCAAACTGGTTGCTCCGGAGCTTCCGTTCCATCTCCAGAGCTTGTTCTTCGCTGATCGCGGATTCAGCTTTCTCTATGAGAGACAACACGTCTCCCATCCCCAATATTCTTGAGGCCATGCGGTCGGGATAGAAAAACTCGAACGCGTCCAGCTTCTCCCCAACGCCAACAAACTTGACAGGCTTCCCCGTCACGTGACGAATGGACAGCACCGCGCCACCACGCGCATCCCCGTCGAGTTTTGTCAGAATAGTGCCAGTGAGATCGACGGCCTTGTCGAACGCGGTCGCCGCGTTCACCGCATCCTGACCGGTCATCGCGTCAACGACCAGCAACGTCTCGTGGGGGGAGACCGCTTCCTTGACCGCGCGAATCTCTTCCATCATCTCTGTATCAACGTGCAAACGCCCGGCGGTGTCGATGATGACCGTATCCAGCGAGTTGGACCGCGCATGAGACATTGCGGCCCGCGCCGTGTCCGCCGGAGATGTCTTCTGCCCCATGTCGAAAACGGGAACCCCTGCCGACTTCCCGACCTGCCTCAACTGCTCAATTGCGGCCGGTCGGTGGATGTCCGTGGCTACCAGCAGAGGATTCTTCCGTTCCTTCCGCGCCCACACAGCCAGTTTCCCCGCTGTTGTCGTCTTGCCGGTTCCCTGCAAGCCCACCAGCATAATCACCGTTGGCGGCTGTGAAGAAAACGCAAAAGGTTTCTCGCTGCCACCCCCCAGCAACTCGACCAGTTCGTCGTTGACGACCTTGACCACCTGCTGCGCCGGATTCAATCCTCGCAGAATGTCTTCGCCAATCGAACGCTGACGGACGCGACCGACAAACTCCCGAACAACGTGGAAGTTCGCGTCTGCCTCCAGCAACGTGAGACGGATGTCTCGCAACGCCGCGTCAACGTCGGCTTCCGTCAGGGTTCCCTTCTTCTGGAGCTTGCTGAAAGTATTCTGGAGTTTGGCTGTTAGTCCCTCAAACATGCAATTTACCGAAGCTCAGTATAGTCCCTCGACCGGCAATGGTCAATCGACTCCCCGTACCGAACCCACTCAACGAATGCGCTCACTCATCGTCCTCGAAGATGCCGTCCACGAACCTCCGCGGATCAAACTCTTCAATGTCATCAATCTTCTCCCCGGTACCGATCATCTTGATGGGTATCTGGTGACGATCGCGAATGGTTATCACGATGCCTCCCTTGGCGGTTCCATCCAACTTGGTCACAATGACACCTGAGACTGGAACAGCCTTCAGAAAGCTCTCCGCCTGTTGCAGACCGTTCTGGCCGGTCGATCCATCGAGCACCAGCAGACACTCGTCCGGAGGGCGTCCCTGTGCGCGTTCAACGACACGAAAGATCTTCCGCAACTCCTCCATCAGATTCGACTTGGTGTGCAGGCGCCCGGCCGTATCGACCACTACGATGTCGAACCCTCTCGACTTCGCCGACTGCCATGCGTCAAAGCATACGGCTGCGGGGTCGGCGTTCATCTGGTGCGTCAACACCGGAACGCCGGCGCGGTCGCCCCATTCCTGCAACTGCTCCATCGCCGCAGCACGAAAGGTGTCGGCGGCAACAAGCAGAGGACGGAATCCTCGTTGTTTCAGCCAGTGCGCCAGCTTCCCGACGGTAGTGGTCTTCCCTGTCCCGTTGACTCCCATGACAATCCAAGTCAACGGGTACTCCCCGCGCGTGGTCAATCGCGCAGGCTCAACGCCCAGAATCCGTATCAACTCGTACTTCAGGAATTCCCTGACCTCTTCAGTATCCCTGCACTGGCGCTTCTCCACCATCGCCTTGAGTTCGCCGATGACCTGCTCGGCTGTTGTGATGCTGATGTCGGAGAGGACCATCGCCTCCTCCAACTCCAGCCACAGATCTTCATCGATCTGCTTCCCGGAGAACACCGCCCCAAGCTTCTTGAAGAATCCACGAAGCATAAGAAAAGCCTGTTAAATTCCGCTTCTAACTGTGAGGTCCGCGTCCGTTGCGGAAATCACCCGCAACACGCATCCCTATCTCTTGCGCGCAGCACGGAAGAGCGGAAGAGGCTGGGTACTTCCGTTCCTCCAGCCTCCCGTCCTCCCCAATTTGTCTGGTTGTGGCTGCTCCGCAACATGTTGCTGCCCGCTGAACCAGACAGACACAAAAAAGGCAGAGCTAAGGCTCTGCCTGGAGACTACGGACCGATTTGCACCGTAGCGCCGGACCCTTCGTCCGAGCAGTCTGCGTATTATAAAGAGACTTTCAGGAGTTGTCAAACGCTGACCGAGGCGCGCGTTGACCGTGCCCGGCACTGCAAGCGCCCTTCACGCGCGTGCCGCGTCACTCCTCGCATCCCGACGACGGACCTTCGCTGCCTTTGTGGTTGTGCCTGCGGCAATCCGAGGATAGTCGCCCAACCATTCGTACCTTGGCCGAAGCGCGAAGAGGAATGCCTCAACAAGCGCCACCGACATGCTTCGGCGCTTTATCACTTCGCGCTGCGCCACAATTTCCTGCTGTTGCAGGGCAAGGTAGGCGGCGGTGGACAGCTCTTCGGTTACACCGGCATTCAGGTCGCTGGCGATCTGGCCCCGGGTAACGATGTGGCCGTGCAGCAAGTCCTGCACTAACTCATCAGGACGACTGACCCACAGCACTTGAGGGTTGCGCAATACGTGGTTGACAGGGTCCGGATCCCGATCCGTGGTGCAGATGAGCCACCCCCTCTCCAACGAACTGGCGATCGCGCAACGCATCGGGAGGCCCCTGCCATTGGGCAGCACTACCTGGTTGACCTCTCCGTAGCACTGGTGAGCCGGATGGATAAAGAGACGCCCAAAACCAGGAAAGGAAACCTCCCCCTCGGCTTCCAAACGATAGTCCATGGCTCTGACAAAGCCCGATGCCTCCAGAGAGTTGGTGTACTTCTGCAACGCCTCCAGATCAAGCCCTTCCACATACTCCGGCATGGCAAGAGGGAAACTGAGGTTCTCAGGCATCACTTTCAGGAGGAGGCTTCTCGGCAGCGTCTCGACGATCAGCACGGCAAGAGCCAGTGCGATAAGGGTGTAGCGAACCGACGGGCTGACAAGTCCCGCCATCGCCATTCCTGGCGGTTCAGCGAATGCCGTGCCGACAGCAACCATTGTGAAAAGGATGGAAAGCCCCTGCCCCGACAGTACGCCAAGTGCCGTTCTATTCATGCTTCGCCCACTCCCTGATTCAGAACGGTTATCATTATAGCAGAAAATCGCCCTGGACTGCCTCCCAGAACATCGCAGCAGTAGAATCTCTCGGCATTTGTCACTCCTTCGTCCTCCATTGTATAATCTCTTCGTTCCCGGGCTTGCCCCTGGTGAACCCGATTCCAACAAAATCATTGGAGGGAAAATCCCTGATAATCCGCGTGTTCATCGAGCAGTTCTACGAGAACCTGGAAGAGGCGACCATTGGCCGCTGGCTCAAGGCTGAGGGGGACCGCGTTGGCGACCAAGAGCCACTGGTCGAGATCATTACCGACAAGATCACCTTTGAGCTGCCGGCTCCCGGGTCGGGCGTCGTTCGCTCAATCATCTCCCGCGAGAAGAGCGTTGTTCCGGTAGGCTGCGTCATCGGACTTCTCGGTGAGCCTGACGATCCATTGCCCGACGTGTCCGCGGAAAACCGGGCAACGCTCGAACGCCGTCAGAGGGAGGTCGAGTCGCAGGCGCTCATTCCCTCGCCGGAGACAGTGGCTCCCGAAGCCTCTGTCAGCGAGCGCGTCCGGGATCGTGGCAAAGTGCGCGCCACTCCCGCGGCCCGTCGGGTGGCAAGGGAAAATGGCATGGACCTTGCCGAAGTCGCTGCCTCTATCGGTGGCGGACTCATTCAGGAGGAAGACGTGCAGCGGTGGATTGAGCGGAGAGGAAGCAGCACATGATCTGGGGCAGCGGGGTGGACATCGTCGATACGGAACGCATCCGCCAGATGATCGACAGACACGGGGAACGGTTCCTCCGCAAGGTTTTCACTCCCAACGAAATCGCCTATTGCCAGCGCGGACGCAACCAGCATGAGAACTTTGCGGCCCGCGTCGCCGCCAAAGAGGCCGGCGCCAAGGCCGTCGGCACGGGCTGGCGACAGGGGGTCCACTGGAAGAACTTCGAGGTGGAGCACGAACGTAGCGGAAAGCCGGTTCTCATCGTCTATGGACGCGCCCTGGAAATCATGGAAGAGGCCGGGGTCGTCAACAGCACTCTGTCCCTGTCGCACGACGGAGGTCTGGCCGTGGCTCATGTGATCCTTGAGGTGAGGGACTGATATGGCACACGACGGAACGCCCAGAGTTGCTATAGTCACGGGAAGCTCACGAGGGATCGGGCGCGCCATTGCGCTGGAGTTGGCACACCGCGGTAGCCGCGTCGTCATCAACTACAGGGCGGGAAAAGACGCTGCGGAAGCGGTTCGGCGCGAAATTGAGTTGTCTGGAGGGGAAGCGCTCGTCGTTCGAGCAGACGTGAGCGTCGAGGCAGACGTGCGCACCATGATGGAGAAGACCATCGAGCAGTTCTCCAGACTGGACATTCTCGTCAACAATGCCGGAGTCCTGCAAGACAACTTCGTCTCCTTCATGTCAGAAGAACAGTGGGACTTGGTCCTTGACGTGAACCTCAAAAGCGCCTTCTTCTGCACCAAGCACGCCAGTAAGCAGATGGCGAAGCAACGCTGGGGGCGGATCATCAATATCAGTTCCGACGCGGGTCTGATGGGAGACATGCTGCGGACTAACTACTCCGCAGCAAAAGCCGGACTGATCGGCTTGACCAAGTCGACTGCCCGCGAGCTTGCCGCTCGCGGAATAACAGCCAATGCGATTGCTCCCGGCTACATTGAAACGGACATGACGAGTGAATGGGCGGACCAGAAACGGAAGCAGATGCTGGAGCGAATCCCCATGCAGCGACTTGGCTCACCGCAGGAAGTTGCTCGGGCGGCTGCATATCTCGCCAGCGAACAGGCATCCTATGTCACAGGGCAGGTACTCAGTGTCGATGGCGGTTTGCACATGTAGGCGGATGGCAATTGACCCTGAGCGATTTCCTGTCCCACTCGTTCTCTCGCTAATTCTCAGTCTGACTGCCGGTCATGTTTCGGGGCAGGAAGCGAGCTCCGGTCTGCGCGACCGGCTTTCCGCTCTCGAAATATCAGCTCGCTCGCTCTCCCAACCGACGGGCAAGCTCTCCGAAGCGGTCCACCGCACCAACTACCCACTCCTGATGCTGAAGATCGAGAAGGCACGATTCCTGCTCGACAAGCAAAGCTCCTACTGGAAGTCATACACCAAGGACGCCGAGTTTGAGATTCGCGAAGGCGAGGTTCTGCTTCGGCTTCTTAAAGAAAACCGCCTCGCCTACGACAACGCAACGGGATGGCATGAGCGCGCGTACATCTCGGAGGCGGACGGTTCGGCTCAGCCCTTCTGGGTGTATCTGCCGCGCTCCTACACGCAGCCGGAGTATCGGGACCGGAGGTACCCGGTGATGGTGTTTCTGCACGGGTACGACACCAGTCTCACGAAGGCAGACCCCTGGACGCTGAGTCAGTCGATCCTCGAACTGGCCGATCAACGCGGCTACATCGTGGCGGTGCCATACGGAAGACGTAACACGGACTTCGTCTCGATTGGCGAAGTGGACGTTCTTGCCGTTATTGCTGAACTGCAACGGCTGTTTCGTGTGGACGCGGATCGAGTCTGTCTCATAGGGGTCTCCATGGGGGGCTACGGCGCTTACACCGTTGGACTGCATTACCCCGATCTGTTTGCCGCGATCATGGTAGTGTCGGGGCGAACGGATCACTACTTCTGGCAGAAGCTGGAGCGCCCCAAGGTTGCGGGCTTCAAGCAGTGGCTGATTGACGCGGACAACCCACTGACACTGGTGGAGAACGCCCGCAACCTGCCGATACTCATTGTTCAGGGCGGGGACGACAGCCTGGTGGATATTCGCCACTCTCGAAGGATGGCGGCGACACTGAAGGACCTCGGATTTACCTATCAATTCGATGAGTTGAAGAACGAGGACCACTGGATATACTTCGGAACCGACTGCTACGAACGAGCGTTTAACTGGTTCGACAAGCATCGACGCGACCTCTCCCCAAAGGTGATTACTCACCACACCTTCTCCCCAAAGTACGGGAGAGCCTACTGGGCGGAGATTACCGCGTTCGAGCGATGGGGGAATCCCGCCGAAGTGCGAGCGGAGGTGACTGACGGGAACACGATCGAATTGATGACAGACAACGTGAAAGATGTCGTCATTCACTTCCCCACGCCCCGTCTTGACGAGAAGAAACCTGTCACGCTTCGCTGGAACGGAAAGGTGGTGTACGAGGGGAAGATAGGGAACCCGGGGCAGTGGTCGTCTGCAGAGGCGACGGTGCCGACCGGCGTCCACAAGGCGGGTCACCGATGGGGGCCGATCAAGGAGGTCTTCAATGGGCCGCATATCCTTGTATTTGGCACAAAGGGGACGGATCGCAGCAATACTCGCCTCCAGAACAACGCGGTACGGATGGCGGAGGAGTGGAGCCGGTTCGCCGACGGCGTCCCAACAATCAAGCCAGACTCGGAAGTAACGGAAGAGGACATCGAGCGCTTCAACCTGGTGTTGTTTGGCGACGAAAATCAGAACGAAATTGTCGCGCGTCTGCGGGAGCAACTCCCATTCACCGTGAAGGAAGGCGAGTACGCGATCGCCGGCAATACTTACCGCGGTGACGACATCGGGTTCATGATGGTCTATCCGAATCCACTGAATTCCGGTCGATCTGTTCTGATACAAAGCGGCCTGTTCTGGGGAGACGCTTTGCCCATCAACCATAAGTTTGACCTTTTACCCGACTATATCGTCTACAATGACAAAGTTGACTACTCCGACAAAACGAATGAGTACCTTGTGGCAGGATTCTTTGACACAAACTGGAAACTCGACGAAACGCTGATCTGGAGGAGGGATAAGCGATGAAGGTCACGTCACTGGACACTGGTCACGGGCTGCCTGTTGCTTGTCACCTGCCATGAACCGAGTTGTCATCACAGGAGCAGGTCTCATCTGTTGCCTGGGAAGCGATCTTGAGTCTTTCTGGGAGCGTCTGCTCGCGGGTGAGTCGGGCATCGGACCAATTACCAAGTTCGATCCCACGGGACTGCGGAATGAAGAGGCCGGCGAGGTTGTTGACTTCGACTGGTCCCGCTACGCGGACGACGAGGTTGACGAGGCAACGCAATTTGCGTTTGCCGCAACTGCGGATGCGCTGATGGATGCTGGTCTGACAACGCGCGGCGCGCGCCTCTCCGCCGCCATTCCCGATATCGGTCTCGTTTACTCCACAAACTTCGGGGGGGCGTACTCATGGGAAAGCTTCGTAGTTGCGTCGCGGGACGCGTCGACCGGCGCGGATGAAGCAGCCAATGATTTCAGACAGTTCCAGTTCCAGAGCGCATCGGAATACGTTAGACAAGAGTTGGAGCTGGGTGGGCTGGCGGCGACGCTCTCCAATTCCTGCTCGTCGGGCGTCAGCGCAGTGGGGATGGCGTTTGACCAGCTCCGTCTCGGCGACGCGGCGGTCATCGTCGCGGGGGGCTACGACAGTCTCGGTCTCTCGAGTCTGAGCGGCCTCAGCATTCTGCGAACCATCACCGCTGAGAAGTGTCGGCCTTTCGACAAGAATCGCAGCGGAACCATCTTTGGTGAAGGCGCGGGGATGGTGGTGCTCGAAGAGCTTGACCACGCAAAGGCGCGTGGGGCCAGTATCTACGCCGAGGTATTGGGGTACTCCCTCAACAATAATGCCTATCATCTGACTGCTCCTGATAAGGAAGGAGAAGGGATGGTGCAGGTGATTCAGCGGGCGATTGGCCACGCGGGCATTTCGCCCGACGCGATTGACTATATCAACGCCCACGGCACGGGGACCCAGTACCACGATCCCGCCGAGATTCTGGCGATCAAGGCAGTGCTGGGAGACCACGCGTACAAGATACCGGTGAGTTCCATCAAGGCCGCCACTGCCCATACGCTGGGGCCCGCCGGCGCTATCGAGTTGATAGCGACCGTACTCGCCACACGGGATGACATTGTGCCGCCCACGGTCAATTACGAGACACCGGACCCCGATTGCGACCTGGACATTGTCCCCAACCAGTCGAAGCCGTGGCCGGTGACTGCCGCGATGTCACTCTCGGCAGGGATTGGAGGGAACAACGGGGCGATCATCGTTCGATCGATGGACTGATCCCCAGACTGGCATGAATACGCCAATACACGTCACCGGAATCGGCATTGTGTCCTCGATCGGGATCGGTCGAGACGAGTTTTTCGCGGCGGTACGCGATGGGCGCCGCAGGTCAGGAAAGATTGAGGACTTCTGCATCGAGGATTATCTCGAGACGGAGAAGACCTACCTCGACCACTGTTCCGCATTTGCGCTCGCCGCTTGCGCCATGGCCCTTAAAGACGCCCAATTGCCCCCATCATGCATCCATCATCCGTCAGCTTCGTCCGGCATTTGCCTCGGCACCGCCCTGGGATGCCTGCAGACGATGGAGGATTTTTTTCTACGCGTGATCGAGAAGGGACCTCGCTACGCGAATTCGCTGCTGTTCAGTCATTCCTATGCCAACTCCCCGACCAGCCTCGCGGCGATCGAATTTGGGCTTGCCGGTTACCACTCCACCGCCACATCGGGCGAGAGCTCAAGCCTGATCGCATTAATGCAGTCTCTCAATGCTCTGCGTTTGGGGTATGCGGAGCGCATCGTCACTGGTGGAGTAGACGCGCTGTCCGAAGCGCTTCAGCGTGTCTGGGCGCAGATATACCCCGACCGAATGCCGGGCGAGGGGGCCGCGGTGTTCGTTCTCGAGACGGAAACCGCAGTCGTGGAGCGCGGTCTCCAGCCGGCGGCATTCCCCCGGATCGTTGTACAGTCCGCCCACTGCGACGGTGCATCTCCGGCCGCTGATTCCATCGAGCGCGACATCGGGTTTGTCGTGGGAGCCATGGACGCATTCAACACCGCCACGGCCATGGGGGAACTCGAGGACGCCGCATCGAAGCAGGTCGCGGCGTTGTCTAACAGCACACCGCAATATCAGATTCTCCTGTCAAGGGATTAATCGTGGACGACAAACAACTTCTCGCAGACTACCGTCGGATGCTGCTCATTCGGCGGTTCGAGGAAAAGCTGGACTCGCTCTTCACATCCGGTGTCATCAAGGGCACGTCGCACCTCTACGCGGGCCAGGAGGCCGTGGCGGTGGGCGTCTGCGCGGCGCTTCGATCAAACGACTTCATGACCAGTACGCACCGCGGGCATGGACACCTGTTGGCAAAGGGTGCGGACCCGAAGCGAGTAATGGCCGAACTCTTCGGAAAATCCACCGGTTACAGCAAGGGCCGCGGCGGCAGTCAACATACCGCCTGTGCGGCGGTGGGCTTTCTCGGCTCCAACGGCATTACTGGCGGAGGAATCCCCATTGCCACCGGCGCCGCGCTGGCCGTGCAGATGACGGCGTCAGCGCCGCTGACGAAAGACGGACACGCGGGAAGGAACCGCGCGCACCCCGACGCTGTCGTTGTGTGCTTCTTCGGCGAGGGCGGGGCCAGCATCGGCATGTTTCACGAGAGCCTCAACATGGCGGGAATCTGGAAACTGCCGATCATCTATGTTTGCGAAAACAACCTCTATGCGATGTCGGTCCCACTGCATGAGGAATCTGCGGTTCAAGACATTGCCCACCGAGCTGAGTCGTACGGGATGCCCGGCGTGATTGTGGACGGCTGCGACTACTTTGCCGTCGCCCGGGCGGTCGCCGAAGCTGCTGCACGCGCAAGGGCAGGCGAAGGGCCGTCGCTACTGGAGGCGAAGACCTACCGATACTACGGACACAGCAAATCGGACAAACGGGAGTACCGCACACGCGAAGAGGAAGCGTCCTGGAAGAACCGTGATCCCATCCTCCTGCTGGGAACGAAGCTGCTGGAGACAGACGTCTTAACCAAAGATGCCCAGCTGCAAGCACTTCACGAAGTGGATGCAGAGGTTGAGGCCGCGGTGGAGTTCGCGGACAACAGCCCGGAACCTGATCCCGCTGCGGTGCTTGATGAGGTGTTTGCCTGACTCATGCGAGAAATGTTCTACTCCCACGCTATCCGTGAAGCCATCGCTGAGGAGATGGAGCGCGACCCCAATGTCTTCCTTCTCGGCGAAGACGTGGCCGAGTACGGCGGCGCGTTTAAAGTGACTCAAGGGCTGGTGGGGCAATTCGGGAAGGGCCGGATCCGCAACACCCCTATCTGCGAAAACTCGTTTGTCGGAGTTGCGGTTGGAGCTGCGATGCTTGGCATGCGCCCTGTCGTCGACATCATGTTTCAGGATTTCATCACTCTGGCGATGGACCAGATCGTCAATCATGCCTCGAAAATTCATTACATGTACGGTGGTCAGTTGAGTGTGCCCATCGTCATCCGCACGCCGGCGGGAGGAGGACGCTGCTACGGACCGACCCATTCGCAAAGTCTGGAAGCCTGGTTCATGCACGTGCCGGGACTCAAGGTGGCTGCTCCCGCAACAGCCCACGACGCCAAAGGAATGCTGAAGGCAGCCATACGAGACAACAACCCCGTAGTATTTGTTGAAAGCAAGCTGTTGTACGGGCAGAAGGGACTCGTGCCCGAAGAGGACTATGTGGTTCCACTGGGCCAGGCGAGGGTCGTCCGGGAAGGCGAACACCTCACCCTGATCGCCTATTCCCGCATGGTGGGAGAGGCAGAGCGCGCCGCCACCGCCCTGGATCGAGAAGGGATATCCTGTGAAGTCATCGATCTGCGAACTCTCGCTCCCCTCGATCTCCAGTCCATCGCAGACTCGGTGGTGAAGACCGGACGGGCCGTGGTGGTGGAAGAAGGATGCCTGACGGGTGGCGTCGGCGCAGAGGTAAGCGCGCAGATCGTGGAGAACTGCTTTGACTACCTCAATGCCCCCGTCCAGCGCGTTGCGGCTTTGGATGTCGCGGTTCCCTGCGCCGACGCTCTGGAGCGCGCCGCCTTGCCGGACGCTGGAAAGGTTATGGCAACTGTGCGACAATTGATGCAGAAATACGGCTGAAAGGGGTGATCAGTGATGCCGGTCACTATGGCAACTCGCGAAGAAACTCTCGATGTCGCCCGCGACACGGAATTCCCGACGATGGCCGAAGATGAATTTGTGGAGTGGTGTAACAAAGACACGCGGGCAGAATTCACTGATGGGAGGATCGTCTTCATGTCCCCAGTTTCAATTGACCATTCTCTGACCTTCAACTGGTTGACTCGTGTTCTGGGACTCTTTGTCGAGCACCGTGGCTTGGGAGTTGTGTTGGGCAGTGAAGTGATGCTCCGGCTCCGCCCCGGGTTGCGGCGCCTGCCTGACCTCATCTTTGTTGCCGAGGAGCGCCGGGGCATTTTGCGCCAGAACCATATCGAGGGCGCCCCGGACGCCGTCTTCGAGATCGTCTCCCCTGATAGCGTCTCTCGGGACTGGAGAGAGAAGTTCGCAGAATACGCAGAAGCCGGGGTGAGCGAGTACTGGGTGATCGACTCCCCTCATCAACGCGCCGACCTGAATGTGCTCGATGAAGGCGGCCGGTACGAATCTGTTGAGGAAGACGATGGCTACCTGATTTCGCAGGCCATCGAGGGCTTCCGATTGAAGACAGAATGGCTGTGGGAGGAACCACTGCCAAACCCGCTGGACGTTCTCCGGGAACTGGGGGTGCCGTGACCTCTCCGGCAGTCAGCATCATCATTCTCAATCACGACAAAGCAGCCTACACGCGCGCGTGTTTGCAGAGCCTGTTGCAGGTTGGAGCAGGAGAGAAGTTCGAGGTTATCGCGGTGGACAACGGGTCGCGGGATGAAACACCGGAGCTGCTGGAGTCGCTCAAGCCTGACTTTGCACGCGCGGGTTCGGAAATAAAGATCGTCACGAACGCGGAGAACGTGGGAGCCATCATCGGGCGCAATCAGGCGATGGAGATTGCAGGAGGCGACGACTTCCTTTTCATGGACAATGACGTCGTCGCCGGAGACGACGGCTGGCTGGCTGCACTGCGGTCTCGTCTGGACGCGGACGCGTCCATTGGGATCATCGGCCCCAAGCTGCTCTTCCCGTGGGAACCCCATCTGATCGAGTTTGCGGGATGTGCGGTTTCACCCTCGGGGCGGATTCAGTACATGGGACGCGGCGCGACGCGTGACGACCCTGCGTTCAACACGGAACGCGAGGTTCAGTGCCTGATCAGCGCGTGTATCCTTTTCCGTCGCGGGCTGGTGGAGGAGATAGGGAATCTGGATGAGGCATTCAGCCCAGTCCAGTATGAAGATCTGGACTTCTGTTACCGGACGCGCCGGGCAGGCCATCGAGTTGTCTACACGCACAAGGTGGAGATGTATCACTTCGAGCACACGACAACCGGTGGGTCGCCCGACATTAACTTCAGGTACGTGACCATCAAGAACGGGAAACTCTTCAAGAAACGCTGGCGGCACATGTTCGAGACCGAAAGCGGACCACCGGACGAGGAATGCGCCTGGGCCGCGATCGAGAAGAAGAGCATTAAGGAGATAGATGAGAGAGAATGGAAGACGAAAAATGGAGGGTACACGATGGCTAACGGAGACGAACTGAGACAGAACCTCAAACAGATGATCGTGGAGCGTCTGTTCCTGAAAGTCGACCCCGTCGCGATGACCGACGACGCTCCGCTCATGGCAACCTATGGCATCGACTCGGTGGCCCTTTTCGAGTTGGTGGTGGGGCTGGAGGAAGACTTCGGCATCACTCTTGAGGATGAGGAGTTCAGTCTGGACCTCTTTGAGAACGTCAATTCCGTCGCTGCACTGGTGGAACGGAAACAGGGAGCGTAGGGCTTGTCCGGCATCGAGACACCGATGTTCCTCGCAAGCGAAGGCCGTCGGATCTTCGCGGTGTGGCATCAACCGGCTGCCGATGCGGGGAAGGTAACCGATACCGCTTTCGTTTTCTGCCCTCCATTTGCCGAGGAGGAAAAGTGCTGCCATCGCGCGTTCGTGGACATGGCGCGGAAGTTGTGCAGTCGCGGACACCCCGTGCTGAGAATCCAGTACCGGGGGTGTGGTGACAGCGAGGGCGATTTCGGCGACTTCTCCTGTGCAGACTGGGAGCAAGATATCAACAACGCTCTTGCCTTCCTGCGGCGGCAGGGCCGCCCCAGGCTGGGTCTGCTCGGCCTGCGGTTGGGGGCGTCCTTGGCAGGCCGGGTTGCCGAGAGTACGGGCGACGTGCAGAATCTGATCCTCTGGGAACCCATTGTCAACGGGCGGCAATACATGTCCCTCAACCTTCGCCGCAAGTTGCTCCGAAGGATGCTGACGGATAAGGAAGGTGGAGAGTCCCCTCCCGCTTCTCAGGCAACCATGACGGACGGACGGACGGGGATCGACTTCGAAGGCTACTGGATCTCCGCCGAGATGCAGACGCAGATCGGGGAGATTGATCTCATTGCTGATGCGAAGAGATTCCGCGGCGAGGTTCTGCTGACACAGATTTCTTCTCAAAGCAGCCCCGGCAAGACGATCCGTTCCCTCGAGGACAGATACGCGTCGGCTGGCGCGAGCGTTGCGGTCGAGGCAGTGGTGGAGCAGCCCATCTGGAACCTGCTCGACCTGTTCCACCCCACCCAACTGATTGACTCGACCATCGACTGGATGCTGGCGCGCAACAGATGCGTGGTGGAGCGATGAGCGTTCAGCAGACCGTCACCTTTAAGTCGGCCGGGAAACAACTGGTGGGCGTCATCCAGCGTGCGGGGGCGCCGTGCGGCGCCGGGGTCGTGTTTGCACATGGCTGGTCCGGTTACCGTGTTGGGCCGCACGGGATGTTTGTGCATTGCGCGCGGCGCCTTGCCATCGAAGGGATTCCCTCACTTCGCTTTGACTTCCGCGGCCGCGGGGACAGCGAGGGTGAACTGGAGGACGCCAGCCTCATCACCATGGCGGCTGACATGAGTCCTGCCGTAGATTGCCTCATCGAGCGTACGGGCGCCAACCAGGTCTTCCTGGTGGGCATCTGTTCCGGCGCCGAGGTGGCCTTCGCCGCGGCGACATGCCACTCGGCCATCGCCGGACTGGCGCTCTGGTCTGCGCCCGTCTTCTGGGCTGACGCGGCGGAGGGAGAAGAGATCAACACCGCGGAAGTTGCCTCGAGAAAGAAGAGGTACTATGCAGCAGAATACCTCCGCAAACTCCTCCGACCTGAAACCTGGAGTAAGCTCTTCAGCGGCCGCATCCAGTTCGGGATTGTTGCACGAGTTCTCCTGGCACGCAGGAAGTCAACGACCGACATAGATAGCGCGACCACACCGCAGGAATGGAGGCGGAATGTCCTCCGCGAGTTCGCAGGCTTCGGCGGGAAGGTGCTGGGCGTCTACGGTGCGCATGATCCCACCACGGGACAGGCGCTGCAATGGTATCAATCGCTCTGCACGGATTACGCAATCCCATACTCCCACCACCTCGTTCAGGGCGCCAATCACAGTTACTACTCACTGGTGTGGGAGCGAGAGGTCATGGAGAAGACGTTATCCTGGCTGAAGGAGAACCGATAAAACCGTGCCCGCTCGGATTCTCTACGTCAACCATGTCTCACAGATGAGCGGGGCCGAGCACAGCCTCCTCGGACTTCTGACGACACTGCCGCGGGACCGTTTTGAGCCAATTGTGGCCCTGCCTGATGAGGGTCCGTTGCGTAATCGCGTGGAAGGGTTGGGGATCGAGACTGTCAGCGTTCCCCTTGGGCGTCTCAAGAGGTCTTTGCAGCCGACGCACATGCTGGATTCCTTGAACAGGATATATCGGTCCAGACAAGCGCTCAAGGCGTTCTGCCAACAGCGAGACATTTGCCTGATACATTCCAACAGCACACGAGCGCACTTCGCGGGCGGCCACGCCGCCCGGTTGCTCGGCCTTCCCGCAATCTGGCATTGCCGCGACCTCACGGACATCCCTATTTGCAAGGGGATGTTGGGACGAACAGCCACAAGCATCGTGGCCATCTCCGAGGCCGTCCGGCTTTCCCTCGTCCGACAGGCGTTTTCGCCAACGAAGATACGCGTGATCCATAACGGAGTCGATGTCGATCGCTTCCAGCCGCGTCCCCCGGACGAGGAGCTTTGCCGGCGATACGCCGTACCGGAGAACGGCTTTGTCTTTGCCATCATTGGTCAGATAGTGCCCTGGAAGCGGCACGACCTTTTTCTCGCCGCCGCTGCTCGAATAGCTCCGGCCTTCCCGCAGGCGCGGTTCTGGATCATTGGAGACGACCTGTTCAACGATCACCCCGAATACTGCCGACAACTGAGACGCCGCGCAGATGAGCCAGATTTGAGAGCTCGCGTTGTTTTCACCGGCTTTATTGAGGCGATTGATCGTGTCCTGTCCTCCGTTCAGGCCGTTGTGGTGCCATCGGACAACGAGCCTTTTGGGCGCGTCGTTATCGAGTGCATGGCGGCGGCGAAGCCGGTCATTGCGACGCGCGCGGGAGGGCCGGTCGAGATCATCGAGAACCATCATACCGGTATTCTGATCCCGCCTGATAACATCAACGCACTGACCGACGCCATGCAGGAGCTGCTGAAACGATCCCAATGGCGGGACCGCCTCGGACGCGAAGCGCGGGAGCATGTCTGTAACAATTTCAGCCTGACAAAAAACACGACGAATACCTGCCAACTCTACGAGGAGCTCCTCCGACCTGACAACGTCAGGAGCACATCACCATGAAGATTGGGATAGACGGAACGCTTCTGCATGGCAACTACTCGGGAGTCGAGTACTCCATCCACCACCTGCTGAATGCGCTGGTTGCGGATGACCGCGAGAACAAGTATATCATTCACGTTGGCGCCAACTTCCAGCCGGACCCCACGAGCCCGACCAACTTCGAGTGGAAACACACCTCGTTTCCCGCGACCCGCCGATTGAGGAGAATCTTCTGGCAACAGTGGCAGCTACCACCGCAGCTTCTGCTCGATGGTGTAGACGTCTTTCACGGCCCCGGCTACATCACGCCCGTCCACTGTCCGGTTCCGTCCGTCGTTACAGTTTACGACGTCATCGCACTTACTCATCCTGAACTTTGCAGCATGGGTAACCGGCTGCACTACCGATGGATGCTCCCCAGAGTGCTGCGACGCGCCACGCGAGCGATCGTCCCCTCGGAAGCTGTAAGAGACGATGTCCTCCATCTCTTCCCCGAGATCACAGACAGGATTCGAGTTGTTCCGTTGGGCATTGACGGAGCTTTCTTCGACCAGCCGGACACGGAAACGCTGGGGCGTGTGCGGGCGAAGTACCATCTGCCGGAGCACTTTATACTGTTCCTGGGGAACCTGGAGAGGAAGAAGAATCTCTCCCTGCTTGTCCAGGCGTTCAGCGAACTGAAAGCCGCGAGCGTAATCCCTCATCGCCTCGTTCTCGCGGGGTGCCTGAAGACTGCAACAGAGGACCTGCACAAATCCATTGAGGACACGGCAGCAGGGGCCACCATTCGCCTGCTCGATTACGTCCCGGGCGAAGACCTCCCGTCACTCTATCAACTGGCGGACGTGTTTGTGCTCCCTTCTCTCGTGGAGGGATTCGGGCTCCCTGTGCTGGAGTCAATGGCTCTCGGAACACCGGTAGTTGCCTCCAATCGAGGCGCGCTTCCGGAAATCGTCGCCGACGCCGGTCTGCTGTGCGATCCGGAGGACAGAGTATCTCTCACCGATGCACTCCTGCGCCTCATCACCGACGAGGGTCTTCGGGACCGCCTCATCGAGGCAGGCAGAATTCGCGCCCGGCAGTTCACATGGAAGACCGCGGCAAGACGGGTGATGGCGATTTATCGGGAAGCCTTTGACGCCGGGGCCAGCAACGACAAGGGGCGCCTCTAACGTGAGTGGCAAAACCATCGGCTACATCCTCGGTCAATTCCCATCGCTCACGGAGACCTTTATCCTGCGGGAGATACGGGAACTGGCGCGACAGGGCGTGGCGCTCCGGATATTCTCACTGAGGAAACCCGCGAGTCGGTTCGCATCACTGCCTCCCGCGTTACAGGACGTTGAGGTGCACTATGCCCCAACGAAGTTTGCGGGGAGATTCTGGGTCGCAGCCGCGCACAGAGCGCTCCTTGCCGGACGCGGCAGTCCCACCGTAGCCGCGGCATCGCAGGCGTGGCTGCCCCTGTTGAGAGCCCATCCGGAGATATGTCACCTTCACGCCCACTTCGCGAATGAACCGTCCCTCACCTCGATGGCGTTGAGTCGGGCGACCGGGTTGCCATTCAGCTTTTCGGCCCATGCGTGGGATATCTACTGCTCCGACGCCCCGTTGCGTCAACTCATCCAGGAAGCCTCGTTCGTTACGACGTGCACGCAGATGAACGTCGATCATCTCCGTTTGGTCTGCCGTCAAAACGACGTCAACAGGATTAACCTTGTCCGGCACGGGTTGGACCTCAGTGACTTCCCGCGTCCGGTAACGTATCGCTCCGGACAACGGCGCGATCCACAGAGTCCCTTCCGTTGTGTGGCCATCGGGAGGCTCATCGACAAGAAGGGATTCGGCACACTGATCACGGCAATGGCGTCGTTGAGGGAAATGTCTCTGCACGTCGAGTGCGCCATCATCGGCGAAGGATCGCAGAGGATGCTTCTCGAAGAACTCGTGGTCGCCGCGGGTGTCCAAGATTGCGTGCACTTCCGCGGCGCGCTGTTACACTCTGACGCTATTGATCAACTTCGGCAGGCCGATGCGCTCATTGTGCCGTCGGTGGTCACACCGGAGGGCGACCGCGACGGGTTGCCGAACGTGATATTGGAGGCCGCCGCTCTCGGCATCCCCATCATCGCCAGCGACCTGCCGGGAATACGCGAGTTCGTGGATCACCGGGACACCGGACTTGTCACTGCGTCGGGAGATGTGGAGTCCCTTGCACAGGCCATTCGGGCACTCCTCGAAGAGGATGATACAATGACTGAACAGCTGCGCCACAATGCTCGACGAAAGATCGAAACGGAATACGATATTTCGCAGAACATACGGCCGCTGGTCGAGCGATTCACCCACAGCATGGAACAGGAAGGTACATGAACGAAGAAAACAGCCCAACCAGCAACCTCACTGGAACAGAAACGACAACAGACACACCGTCGGGCGCGTCCACCGGGAAGCACATCGCGAAGGCGACCGGCGGGATCATGATCTTTCATGTCCTGCGATTCATGCTGGGATTCATGGAGAAGCCGCTTATCGCGCATTACTTCGGGACCACCTCCGTAGCCGACGCGTACACCGTGGCCCGTGACATCGTGAATCGCATCTGGCTTATCTTCGAGAAGGTGGTCAATCCCTCGTTCCTTCCGTGCTTCATCCAATCGCTGAAAGATGATGGAGAGGAACGCGCTTGGAGCTTCACCAATACTGTGGCCACTATCATGACCGCGCTATTGGTCGTCACAATCACAGTGGCCTGGTTCATCACTCCTCCCCTTGTTAATTTCTACACCCGCAATCCGCAGCGGGGAGAAATTGAGCTGACCATTCTGTTAACCCGGACCATGATCTTTGGTCTGCTCTTCCTTGGGTTGTCCTCCCTCACCTACGTCATTCTGAATGGGTACAAGCGCTTCGCCCTCGCCGCGATGGGGGATACCATCTGGAAAGGATCCATCCTTGCCGCGGTGGTCTTTGGCGTTCCCTATCTCCTCAAGCACTCGCAAGGGCTTGAGTCCGTTGCCGTTGTTGCCCTCGCGGTCGGTTTCCTCGTGGGAAGTTTCGGGAAGCTTCTCCCCCAGCTTATTGGTCTTTATCACAAGCGTCACCTGTTCCGCTTCTCGGTGTTGTGGGACGACCCCACTTTGCGCCGGATGGGACTGCTGATTCCTCCCCTGCTGGCAGGAATCATTGTCTCCGAATTCCGCGGCATGATGATGGTCAAGTTCGCGAATGCGCCACAAATCGGGGAAGGGGGACGAGCGGCGCTGAACCAGTATTCCCGGCCGCTCATTGACGCTCTCATCTTTATCTTCCCATACGCCATGAGTATCGCAATTTTCCCCTATCTCTCCCAATTGCACGTTTCCAAAGAGAAACAAGCGTTCACGGACACCTTTATGGGCGCGTTGAGGGTCTGTGCATTCTTCTTTATTCCCCTCACCGTGGGATTTATCATGTTCTGCCAGCCCATCATCCGGGCAGTCTTCGAGGGGGGGAAATTTGGCGCGGAATCCCTCGCGCTGACGGTTGGGCCGTTTGTCTGCTTCAGCGCTGGCATGGTGTTCTTTGCATCTGAAACCATCGTCAACCAAACATGGTACTCCACGGCCAACACCCTGGTGCCGAACACGGTTGGCATCGTCACCAGCCTCCTTGCGGTACTCTTCGCCTGGTGCGCGGTTGAGACTGGTCATGGACTGGAAGGCATTGCCCTCTCCGAGACGCTGGCGAAATCGACGAAGGTCATCATCCTGATCTTCCTTCTCCGTGGCTGCATGGCCAATATGCGCCTCCGGAAGCAGGGGCCATTTCTTCTAAAAGTGCTTGTCTCTTCCGCGGCACTGGCCGCGTTCGGATCATTGGCAATGCACGTGACTGCTCCGATCTGGACTGCAGAATACACTAAACTGATACGCATCGAGCGGCTGGCTGCCGTTGCAGTAACGTTGGGGGGGGGTCTGTTGGTTCATATCGCGGTGGCGAAGGCGATAAAAATCGAGGAAGCCGAATACGTGATCGAGTTTGTGCGGAAGCGAATGAAGAGAGGGTAATCGGGGTAAGTTGGCGGTGGGCTGATTGAGTCGCTGGGCAAGTCGGGACGGGGGGAATGACATGATTTACACACGATCCGGAGATAACGGAGAAACGGGGTTGCGCGGCGGTCCACGTGTGCCCAAAGACAATCTCCGCGTTGAGGCCTGTGGGTCCGTCGATGAACTGAACACTACGCTGGGAGTATGCCTCAGCTTCCTCGATAGCAACGAACTTACGTCCCTCATTCAGCGCATCCAGCGCGAATTGCTCGTGTTGGGATCCGAGTTGGCGACTCCCCCCAGCGCGGGGCGCGGGGCCCAGGGGATGAAGCTATCGATTCGATCCACGCAAGTGGACGATGTCGAGAAGCAGATAGACCGGTTTGAGGCAGACCTCAATCCCCTGAAGGAGTTCATCGTTCCCGGGGGATCTCCGGCAGCCGCGCATCTCCATCACGCCCGCGCGGTCTGTCGACGCGCAGAGCGAAGAACTGTTGCTTTGAATCGATCTGACCCCGTCAGCCTGAACACCCTCAAATACCTCAACCGCCTCTCCGATCTCCTCTTTGTTCTGGCGCGGTGGACAAATAAACAGGCTGGTGTCGACGACCTGAGATGGGAGAAGGATCGACTCCCTACCGAACACAATCTGTTTGTTGAAACCCCAGCACGGTGGTGGGTACCCCCGCTATGAGTTCGGGAGCATCTCAAAGTGGGGTCATTCTTATGCTGGAACTTCGGGTCCGGAATGGCGGATTGGAAAAACCGCCCTCCTGTCTAATGCACGCGTACCGTGCGGACAGCTTTCACTTGTTCGCCAAAGTCGTTACTGGCAATAAGCTCGATGATGTAGACTCCGCGCGGCACGTAGGCGCCCAGCGCGTTTCTGCCATCCCATTGCGCGGTATTGAGTCCCGCTCGGAGTTCCGCCATGGGGAACGCGTACATGACACGACCGCTGGCGGCGCGGATGCGCAGTTGAGCCTGCGCGGTTTGTGACAGGGAGAAGGATATCCGCAGTCCGGAGGTGAGGTTCCTCAATTCACTGCTGCCGGCGCTGAAATTGGCGATGCGCAGCCGACTCCCTGGAAGCTTGGTGACCTCCAGTCGGAAGTGACGAACGGTCTGTGGCGTGGACTGCGACCTGAAAGTGTAGCCCGTTGTTGTCCGCAGGGCTTGCTTGCGATTCGTTGCCTCGTCAATCAGGTACAGCCGGTATTCCTTCGGTACCGCGCTGAGGTTGGGGTAGGTAACGCGAATTTCGGTATCTTTCAGATTGGTCCCCACGGTAAATCGCCAACTCGCAGTGCCGAGAGCCTCCACGCCCAACTGCGCTGGACGCAAATCCCAGGCATACTGTCCACCCAATCCGGAGGACTGGTTTTCTCTGCCGGCGAACGCCAGGTCAACGAACGAGCCGTCCTCGCTCACAGGCAACGGCGGCTTCGCAAGCTGGAGCCCTCGATTCCTCAACAGACCGGAATCCAGAACCCCGAAAATGTTACCGGCGCTTCGCAGCGAAACCGTCGTGGCATTCCGTTCGGGTGTAACTGCTTCTGCAATCAACTCCACTCCCCAGTGCTGCTCGTCGGCTTTGCGAGAGGCGATGTTGCGGCTCGCCGTCACTGCCGACCGATCCACGGGTTGGGCGGGCAGCACCAATTCTACACCGGGCTTATTGCTCCGATACCAGGCGCCCGCTCCCACCGGTAAGGCGGACCGCATTGTGGACCGGAGCGTATCAGGCACTTCCGCGATGAACAGTGGATCAAACACGAGATTATAGGCCTGTGTCGCACAGTTCCACATCCACGCATACGGATCCACCGAAGTTTGCTGGTATGCCCCGCCGGGCACACCGTTGGTTTTCAGGTCGCCTTTGTCCACTCCGTTCTGACGGATGCGAATATTGGTCAGGTCCCACGGAATGTCAACCGCAAACGGATTACCGATAATCTGATAGCCGTTCCCGATGGGAATCACGAACTCCTGGCTGGAATCTACCTCCGTCCCGGAAGCGATGCTCAGGTCGGAGCTATCCTGACGGCGTACCCAGAAGCCTTGCCCGGGTTGCACGGTGTAGTTGCTGCCGCTATAGAAAATGTAATCGCCTGCGTCGTTGTTCGCGGCTTCGCTCCAACCAGCAAGCCGCAATTCATTCGCGGGCACACCGAAGATGTTTGCCGGGTCGGGGTTGCTGAACGTAAATGGAACCCCAACCAGGTTCAGTCCCTGACACAATGAAATGGTGAATTTGCCAACAATCTCGACCGTTTGGGATGCAACCGGATTTTCCGGCGCCGGTTCTCTGGCGTCGCTCACCTGCACCTTGTTGCTGCCATAGCCGATGTTGAGCAGGTCGATCTCGGCCACACCATACTCACCGGTGGAAAGCGTCGCAGCGGTCTCGCGGGATGATCCGTTGTCCAACGCTCCCTGTCCGGCGATGACCTCAAACTTCAGCGGTGTGTTGGGCACTCGGTTGCTGTTCCTGTCAGTCACCGTCGCAGTGATACGCGATTGGCCTCCCTGGCTCGCCTCGCTGGGACTAGCTCCCAGCGAAATTATGCTCGGCTCTCCCGCTTGAGCGGTGGCGGTGAAGGAGACGAGGCTGTCTGCAATGTCCGGAGCAGTCGCCTCGGCAATGTTCGTCCCGGTCTTCTCGCCCAGAATCCAGCGGACACTCGCCCTGCCGGTGGCGTCGGTGCGGACTACCCGGGTTGTGGGATTGTCCGGCGTCGCCACGAAGGTTCCTTTGCCTTCCTTGATACTGAAGACGACATCCACGCCTGGAACCGGCTGATCGCTGACAGTCTTGGGGGCGGTGTCTTCTCCGCCTGCCCCAGTAGAAATCATGGCCGGAACGACCACCTCAACTTCCAAGGGATCGGTCAGTTCCTCGCCAGCGACGCCCTTCTGCTCGTTGCCGCCGACCACCCTCAGCGTTGCTCCCGCCGCGAGCTGGATCGTACCCGCACAAACGTTGCTGGACCCGTTGTCCAATATGACGTTTTCCGAGTTATCTGCCACGTTGGTTATTCGCACCCGGAAGCCGTCACCGTTATGCAGGGACAGCGGCAGAATGCTGACACTATTCGCGGCTGAATCAAAGGTGAACGTCGCTCCGCTCAAGTCAATCGGCGTCGCCGAATCCGCCGGTGAATGCAGTTCGTAGTTCCGGGCGTTGGTAACGGTCCCGGCGCTGAGACCGGATTCGTCGTTGCCGAATGTCACTGTGATGCGCGCATTATCCGCGCCACAGCCGGTGACCTTCGGAGGCAATACATCCAGCACCGTGCCGCTGGAAACGTTGGCGGCGCCGTCCGTCATCATCGGGTTCCCGGCGGTATCCTTGACGTTCGTCACGGTGATCTTGTAGGTGTCCCCGCCCTTCAGAGTAGTGCCGCCGATGGTGGTCGTGAAGGTCGCGGCATCGTAGGCAAAACTGACGCTGGCAAGACTCACCGAGGTTCCTTCCGGGCTTTCCAAAGCAAAGTTCGCGCGGGTGGCAGCATCGGTGACGTTGACATCCTCGGAGAACCGCACCTGCACTGAAGCGCTGCTGTTATCAGCGCGACTCCCAACCACCGTGGGAGGCTCTTCATCACGGCAGACGGTGGAGCAGACGTTCCCCACGCCATCCGCCACGATGGGGTTGCCAACCATATCCTTGACGTTCCGCACGATCGCCTCCACCGTCTTGCCGGAGCGCACGGTGACTCCCTGACCGCTGAGCTTGACAGTCTTCGTCGCCGCATCGTACTCAAACACAGCAGTCGATAAGTCCAGAGGCGCGCCGTCCTGGCTCACTTGGTAATTGCTGCGGTTAGTGGCTGTCGTCGCCAGCACTTCCTCGGAGAACGTAATCTTCCCATAACCCGATCCCGTCTGTGCCGCGTCGCAAGCGATGACCGTGGGACCAACGACGTCGAGCACCGTGCCGCTGGAAACATTCGTCTCACCGTTGTCCACGATGGCATTATTCGCCAGGTCTTTTACATTGGTTAAAATCACCTTATAGCTGTTTCCCGCCGTCAGCGTCGTGCCGCCGATCGTCGTCGCGAAGGTCGCAGAATCGTAGGTTAACGTCGTGGAGGTGAGGTCTACCGCCGTGCCTGCGGGGCTCTCCAGCGCAAAGTTCGCCTTCGTCGTCGCATCAGTCAAGTTGACGTTCTCGGAGAACGTCAACTGCACGGAAGAAGTAGAATTATCCGCGGAACTCGACACCACGGTCGGAGGAACCACGTCACTCACCGTGCCGCTGGCAATGTTGGTCGTGTCGTTGGCCACGATCACGTTCCCCGCCGTGTCCTTCACGTGGGTCACCGTGATCCTATACGTGTCCCCCGACTTGAGCGTCGTTCCCGCAATGGTGGTGGTAAACGTCGCTGCATCGTAGGCAAGAGTGATGCCCGCTGGCGACAGGTCTACCGCCGTGCCTGCGGGACTCTCCAGCGCAAAGTTCGCCTTCGTCGTCGCATCAGTCAAGTTGACGTTCTCGGAGAACGTCAACTGCACGGAAGAAGTAGAATTATCCGCGGAACTCGACACCACGGTCGGAGGAACCACGTCACTCACCGTGCCGCTGGCAATGTTGGTCGTGTCGTTGGCCACGATCACGTTCCCCGCCGTGTCCTTCACGTGGGTCACCGTGATCCTATACGTGTCCCCCGACTTGAGCGTCGTTCCCGCAATGGTGGTGGTAAACGTCGCCGCATCGTAGGCAAGAGTGATGCCCGCTGGCGACAGGTCTACCGCCGTGCCTGCGGGACTCTCCAGCGCAAAGTTCGCCTTCGTCGTCGCATCAGTCAAGTTGACGTTCTCGGAAAACACAACTTCCACCGACGAACTGACATTATCGGCCTTGCTCGACACCACCGTCGGCGGCGCCTCGTCATCCACCACTCCAGAGGCGACGTTTGAGGTCCCATCCACAGCGATTGCGTTTCCTGCAATGTCCCTTAGATTCACGACCGTCACCTTGAAGGTATTCCCAGCGGTGACATTGACGCTACTATTGATCGTCACAGTGTAAGTTGCTGCGCCGTACGTCGCGGTTGCGCTGCTCAGGTCCAACAGTGTCCCCGTGGGACTCTCCACAGTGAAGTTGGACAGGTTGGCTGCGTCCGTCGCGTTCATATCTTCTGAGAAGATCACCTTCACATAGCCTGAACCGGTTTGTCCTGCGGAAGCCCCGTTCGCCGTTGGCGGAGTTGTTTCCCTCGCCTGCGAAAACTCGGAAGTGTTTCCATTTGCATCGGTCGCTGTAGCCGTCAACACCTTGTCGGAGGGGACGGGGCTGGCAGGAGTCAGAAACCAGCTCCCGGCTGACACGGTGGCGGACCCGATATAGTTCTTTCCCTCGCCATAGCCGGAGGGGTCGGCAACATCGTCCAGAAACAAATCAATCTGAACGGGGCCCGACGCGCCCGTGTCAATGGTTCCCGATACTTTGTTGGTCGCAGGATTCATGTTGATGCTCGTAATCACCGGGAAGTTCATCAGGTTGTTGGGACCGATGTCAGTATCCCCGGCTTCGTTCGTCGTCACCCCGTCGCCACCCAGATCGATTCCCAGACCCACATTGGCATAAATCTGGTTTGCCAGGACGCGGTTGCCTGTGCCAGAGACGACCCGCACGCCGTCGCCACCGTTATTGGCGATCACATTGTGAATTCCTGTCCCGATGGTGTTGTTGCTCGCGGAATTAAGAATGTGCACCCCGTGTGAGGCATTTCCTAAAGGAGTGATCTCATCCACCTGCACGCCGATGAAATTCCCCTGAATCGCGTTCCCGCTGGTGCCGGCGCCCTCCAGACGGACTCCCTCGCTCAGCCCAGAGATGACGTTCCCAACCCCGGCTGTCGAGCCGCCCACAGTGTTGTCGTGCGCCCCACCAAGCATCCAGACGCCGTACATGTCTGTACCTATGTCAGTCATCCCTGTCGCGTTGGTGCCGAGGAAGTTGCCGGTGACTGTGTTGTTCGCCGCTGAGGCGCCCTCGATTTTCACCTGCGACTCGTTGCCGGCGATGACGTTGCGTGTGCTGGCAATCGTTCCACCGAGGGTGTTCCCCGCAGCATTCAGAATGTGGACACCTGCCTGCGTATTGCCCGGGGCGCTGTTTCCAGAAGGATCGACCCCGAGGACACAGGACTGGACCACATTGTTGTCGCCTGTTATCTGAATGGCCGTCCCGTCAAATCCGGTAACGGAAAGCCCCTTGATCGTGCAGCCTGACCCACTCACCGTCAGACCGTGGCTGGCCCCCGCAAATCCCCCGTCCAGTTGCACCAACGGGGGGCCGGTGTATCCAGGTTGGGTTGAGGCATCAATGATTGCCCCTGTCGCCGTGACTACCGGCAGAGAGGAACTTGGGGAGATAACGTGTGGACCGGCGCCCGGGATATTGAAGGAAACGGTAGTCCCCGCATGGGTGTTGGCATAAGCGATGGCTTCCCGCAGGCTACCAAAACCGATGTCGCCGGTGTGGGTCACCACCCAGGCCTGTGCGCCCACCTGTCGCGCGGCGGAGAACTCGGAGGTGTTGCCGTTGGTGTCAGTCGCGGTGGCTGTCACCCATTCCCCATTTGCGAGAGACACCGGCAGGATTGCGTCGAAGGTTCCGTCCGCATTCGGCGCGCCGCTGCCGAGGTATTCCTGCCCTTCACCATTCCCGCTCGAATCGGCGCCACTGTTTCTGAAAAATTCCAGGGAGGTCGAGGTGGGATTCGGCGTGTCCAGCAGACCGCCGACCGTCGTTGAGGAACCGTTGACCACCACCGAATGGATCACCGGGAAATTCTGGAGGTTGTTCGGACCGGTATCGGCGTCGCCCGCATCGTTGGCCGTTACCCCGTTCATCCCGAGATCAATGCCCAACCCACCATTCGCGAAGATATTGCAGAACGTGATGCGATGACCCAGACCCGAACCAATGCCAACACCATTCTGCGCGTTATAGGCGATGGTGTTTCCACCCGCCGCCGCGTCGCCAATGAGGGTGTTACTCGCCGAACCGGTAATCGCAACACCGCTACCGCCGTTGCCCAAGGCAGAGGTCCCGTCTGCCTGTGTCCCGATCCTGTTCCCGTAAAGCTGATTGTCGTTAGTGCCACTGCCGTCAATCAGGACGCCATCGGCCGCGTTTCCTGAGATTAGGTTCTGTTCCGGAACCGAGCTGCCGCCGATGGTATTGTTGCTGGCTCCCGTATTGATCTCGATCCCCCGAACTGTGTTGGGGATCGCGCTTGTCCCTGTAGCATTGGTGCCAATCTTGTTCCCCCAGACGACGTTACTCGACACACCGGAGCCTCCCAGGAGGATTCCGTTTATCCCGTTGCCGGAAATAAGGTTGCCCTTGCCAATCGTGTTGGATGTGGCGCCGAAGGCGATGTTGACGCCGTGGCGCAGGTTCTTCATCGCCGCTGATCCATCGGCTTTTACGCCGATCAGATTATTCTGGATCTGGTTGTTGCTGGTGCCGGCTCCGGCCATCGTTACACCGTTCAGCGTGTTACCCGAGATCACATTTTCCTCACCCGCGGTGGCGCCGCCAACGATGTTGCCGGACGCTCCAGACTCCATCGTGATGCCATCCGCCCCATTGGGCAGGGCGTTGGCGCCGGACGCGTTGACGCCAATGTAGTTGCCGGAAAGCATGTTGCTGGACGCACTGGAACCGGTGATCTGGACGCCTGCCCCCTGGTTCCCGGAAACCACGTTACGCTCCAGAGTTGAACTACCACCGACGGTCGTTCCCATCGCATTGCTGAGGACAATCCCCTCCGTGGTGTTGCCCAGCGCCACGCCGCCGGTCTTGTCGACGCCGATATAGTTGCCCCGGATGGTGTTGCTCATATCGCCATTGAGGCCATCAATGTAAACGCCAACCCCGGTGTTCCCGGAGATGATGTTCCCTGCCCCGGAAACCGACCCGCCGATAACGTTCATCCCAGAGTCAATACGGACGCCGCCAAATCCATTGACCAACGCTACTGCGCCGCTGACATCGGTCCCGATATAGTTCCCCTGCAGCACGTTCCCCGATGCGCTCGACCCCGTGATTTTGACGCCGCTCCCCATGTTCCCGGAAATCACGTTGCGAACCGCCACCGAGGTTCCGCCAATGGTGTTGTTGGATGAACCTGATAGGAGAATGCCGTTGCCGCCGTTGGCTGAGGCCGCATTGCCATTGATGTTCGTGCCAATACGATTGCCGGTGATCGCATTGTCTGAATTGCTCCCCTGAACGAAGATTCCATCTCCTCCGAAGCGATTGATGCACAGTCCCTTTACGACGCAACTGCTCGCGTTGATGCGGAGACCGACGGCGGAGGTGCCAGCGTTGGTCCCATCAATCTCAATCACGGGTTTGTCCACGTAATCGGGTTCGGTGGTGCCGTCGATCGTTGTGCCGAACCCGGTGATGGTGGGCAATGGCGCAGCGGGCTGGATGGTATGCGGACCCGTGCCTGGAATATTGAAGGCGATGATCGTGCCCGGATTGCCGTTCGCATAGTTGATCGCTTCCCGAAGGCTGCCAAAGCCGCTGTCGCCCGTGTGGGTCACCGTCCATGCGCTGCTGCCCATTTGCCGCGCTACAGAGAACTCGGAGGTATTCCCACTCGCGTCCGTCGCCGTCGCCGTCACCCATTTACCGTTCGGCACGATGGCAGCAATGGTAACAGAGAACGTGCCATCACTGTTGGGAGTTCCACTCCCCAGATAGACTTGTCCCTCGCCGTTGCCGGAAAGATCCGCCGTATCGTTCTGGAAAAATTCAAGGATGGCGCTTCCCGGATTGGGGGTGTCGATGGTTCCCGTGATCGTCGTCGAGGCCACCGCAAGGACAGAATGAATCACCGGGAAATTCTGAAGTCCATTGGGTCCGGTATCGGCGTCGCCTGTGTCGTTGGCCGTTACCCCGTCGCCCTGTAAGTCAATCCCCATCGATGCACTGTTGCTGATCGTATTTTGTGTAACGATGTTGCTTGTGCTGGCTATCCCTGTGATACGGACACCATCCACGCCGTTGTTGGCGATGGTATTGTCCGGTCCCACTTCATTGGACTGAGCGCCGGCATCGATCATCACGCCGTTGCCCAGATTGCCAAGCGTGGAAACGCCATCCGCCTGCACGCCAATGCGGTTCCCCTGAATCAGATTGGTGGTGGTGCCCGTTCCCGTGATCCTCACGCCATCGGCCTGGTTTCCAGAGACGACATTCCCTTCTCCTATGCCGGTCCCACCGATGGTATTGGACTGCGCGCCGGCGCTGATCTGGACGCCGCAGATTCCATGGGGCACGCCCGCCGTTCCCACGGAATTTGTCCCGATGAAATTCCCCTGAACCGTGTTTCCGGTGGCTGCGGATCCACTGATGGAAACCCCGCTGCCTTGGAACCCGTTGACGACCAGGTTCTTCACAATCCCGTTTGCTCCCTGAAGCTCCATGCCGTTGACATTGCCAGCAGACGCTCCATTGATAATGACTTCCGGGCCGCCTGTGTTTGTGTTCCCCGTGAAGGTTGTCTGTGTCGATCCATCAATAATGGTTCCGGCCGCTGTAATGGCTGGCAGGCCGGTGGTCGGCTGAAGGGTGAACACGCCGGTCATTGCGTTGTAACCTGAATCGGCTGTCGGAATATTAAAGGTAACTGTCGTGTCCGGGTTGGCATTAGCGTAGTTAATCGCTGCGCGCAGACTCCCCGGCACGGCATCCGCCGTGGTGGTAACGATCCCCCCCCCCATTGTCGTGTAGAGCCTCAAGTTGGTTGCGGCAAACTGCGGCTCGAACACTTTCCCGCCACCAATGTTGAGCCCATTCACCGTGGCGAAGTTCCCTGTCCGGGAGGCAAAGCTCAATATTTGGAACGCGTCGTTCACATTGGGGACATACCCACCGAGGAGAGAAACGTTGAGCGTCCCGTTGAGGGTCGCAGCGCCACTGACGTTGAGAATGTCGAGCTGGGAAATCCCTGCGATCTCGGCGTTGAAAGTTCCAGTTGCTGTCTGAGAATAGGTTCCAGTGATGCTAAGCGTCCCTGGGGAAGTCCCGGGGTTCAACGTTGCCGCGTTGGAGACATTACCGGAGACCGTCCCTGTTCCACTCAGCGTCCCCCCGGAAAGCGTTACGGTATTGCCCCCGGCAACCGACAGGGCTCCATTCACCGTTGTGGTTCCTGATCCGCTCTGCGTATAGCCTCCGGAGGTCAGAGAAAAGGTTGAACCGTTACCGATGGACACACTCCCCACGTTGGAAAATGCCGATGCGGTCGCCAAGCTGGCGCCGTTCTGCAACCCGATACTTGAGCTGGCTACGTTCTGCGACAAACCCAAAAATGCGCCGGTGTCGGTCTGATCGACGACGCTTGCTGTCGCACCGTCAAGCAGAATGGACGCTGCGTTAGTCGCGATGTTGGCGCCAGTGAACTTCAGCACGCCCTTTACGAGGTACGATCCATTGGTCAGTGTGTTACTCGTGAAGTTGGAGAAGGGTCCTTGAAGGTACAGTGTGCCGGACTGAATGTCGAATGTGCCGCCATTTGATACGGCTACGTTGGCGTGTGTTGCGGTTGTTCCTGGTCCCGCGGATTTGGTGAAGGTGCCCTGGTTATCAAAAACCATGCCCGTACCCGCGGTGGAATCCAACAGCAGATCGCCTTGGCAGTTCAGGGACGCGCCGGACAGATTGGAGAGCTTCGCCCCGTTGTTGAGCAACAGATTACCCGCCGACCAGTTCATCGTGCCGTAGTTGTTCAGTGTGCGGGCGTCAAGCGTCTTGTCCGATCCGGTGGTCATGCTCACCGTTAGTCCTGCCCCGATATCCGTACTTCCGGAACCACCCAATACCCCGCCGGACCAGTCGAACGTTGTCGTGGGGGTCAGAGTGCCGGAGGTCCTCAAAACTCCGCCGCCAAGGGTCAAGGTCGCGACCGAGATATTCGCGCTGCCAAAGTCGGCAGCCCCTCCGCTAACCGTCAGAGAGCTCCCTACACTTGTCACCGTACCCGGGCAGGACAGCGATCCGGCGCTCACCGTAGTGCTGCCGGTGATGTTGTAGGTTCCCGAATGGCTCACTGTAGCGCCGTCAAAAATCGCGGTGGGGCCGCTGATCACTGGGACCCCCGTTGAACCGAAAATCCCTCCGCTAAACTGCAGGGTGGTTGCTGTGCCGCCCTGTATCGTCCCCGAATTGGTTCCCCCGCCGGCGACCTTCAGCGTTCCGCTCTGAACGTCAACCAGTCCGCTGTTTGAGAGGGAGACACCGGATCCGAGCGTGAGCGTTCCACCGCCCGACTTCTTCAAAGTTCCCGAGTTCGAGACGGAAGCGCCAATACCTGCGTCCAGCAGGATCGATAAGTCCCCCTGGCAGTCAAGCGTGCTTCCCGTTTGGTTTGTCCACACTGCATTGTTACTGAGAAGCAGATTGCCGCCGGACCAGGCAACGGGCGCAGCATTGGTCAGGGAACGCCCGTCCAATCCCTTGGCCGTGGCTCCCGTCAGACTGGCAACCACGGCGTTACCGATGGTGGTGCTGCCCGTGCCTCCCAGTGTGCCCCCTGTCCAGTCGAAACCCTCGGTGGGAGTGAGACTGCCGGAGTTCTTCAGAGTGCCTCCGCCAAGTGCCAGGGTCGTTACGGACAGATTGGCGCTGCCAAAGTCGGCAGTTCCACCGGTAACGGTCAATGAATCACCCACACTGAGCACAGCACCTGGGCAGGACAGCGAACCCGAGAGAACCTTGGTGCTCCCTCCTGTGAGGTTGTATGTCCCGTTACTGATGACGGTGGCGCCGTCGAACTGAACCGTCGGAGCGCCGCCACTACCGTCTCCCTGAATGTTGCCTAACAGGTTCATCGTCCCGGCGCTGAACTGGAGGACAGTTCCGGAAGTCCCCTGGAAAATCCCATCACTATTGGTGGTTCCCACATTGCTGATTTGGAACGTTCCCGACTGAACATCCACGGTCGCGTACGTCGTGTTGGTGAACGTAACGCCGGTGATGGACGCGATGCCTGTCGTAGTCGAGCGCCGGAAGGTCCCGTTGTTGGTGAACGCTGACGTTGTACCCCCGCCGCCTTGCAGTGAGAGGTCCCCTTTGCACTCAAATGTCCAGCCCGTTTGGTTTGTAAGGCTCGCCCCGTTCTTCAGGATGAGGTTTCCCCCAGTCCACTGCATGCTTCCCCCATTGCTTACCGACAGCCCGTCAATGGTTTTGTCGGCGGCAGTAGCCAAACTAAGGCTGCCGGTGCTGCCGGATGTGAATGTGCCACTGCCACTCAGCGCTCCACCATTCCATGCGAAAGTTGAGTTGAGCGTAACGGCCTTGCCACTGGCGACGGAGAGCGTTCCATTGTTCAGGGTTGTCGTCGCGAGGCTTGCGTCGACGTTGAAGTTCACCATCGTTCCTGCGTTGTTGATGTAGCACGAACCGAGTTGGGGATAGGGGTTGTTGAAATTCGTCGTGCCTCCCGAAAGATTTGTCTGATCGCTAACATACCAACTTCCGTTGACGTTCACCGTTCCACCGGTGACGTAAACGGTTCCGGTCGATCCGGTGTTCACGCTCGAGTTTATGTCGTGGATGCCACCCGCGAACTGCAGGTAGGCATATCCGCCGGCTGTGCCAGGAAGGCTCGCGTTGAAACTGCCATTGTGCGTGCCTCCCCCTTGCAGACTCAGCGCGCCATGTTCGACCAGCACACTCCCGGTACCTGAATTGTTGAATTGAATGTTCGGCCCGATGACGGCTGTGCCCGTCGCAGCGGCCACGGTCTTCTTGAATGTGCCCATGTTGGTGAACACTCGCCCGCTCGATACAGCATCCATGTTATTGTTTCCCTGCACGTCAAACGTGCCGGAGTTCGTGATGGACGCCCCTGTTTGCCACGAAATGTATCCGGAGACCCAGTTAATGATTCCCGAACTGGTGAGGGGTCGATTCAGCGTGACTGAAGATGCGCTGTTGACGGTGAGCGTTCCCGACGTCGAGATATCGGTGGTGCCAGAGCCGTTCATGGTTCCGCCATTCCAGGTGACCTTCCCGTATACGCTCAGGGTCCCTGAGCCGCTCAGTGTTCCACCATTCAGCAACAGCACTCCCGGTGTCGTTACGCCGCTGGTACCATTCACCGTCAACGTATTGCCCGCCCCGACTGACAACGTTTCGGTCCCGGCCGAAATGCCACCCAACACCAGTACATTCACCGTCGCGTTCACGTCCAGCGTAACCGTGTACGTCCCATCCACGATGATGTTTACGTCGTCTCCGGTCGCGGGGGCCACGCCCCCCCATTTGCTCGGGTCGCTCCAGTTCCCACTGACAGGAGACTGCCACGAGCGCGTGACGGCAACGGCGTTAGGGGACTGAGATAGCAGTCCAGCGACAAGGAAAATCAGGGGTAGCGACACACGACGAGTCAGATTCCGGCGCCGGACAACAATTTGCTTTCGCATAATGCACCTCGCAACAGATGAATGGGGGCGTGCGGCCCACATGTATATTCTGGTCGACCACTGACGTTATAAATCAGGACAGGTATATCACATCGCGAAGGCTTGCACAACCGTCTTGGGTGGCGGGTTGAGAAACCCGCCACCCTGTCCACGCAACACCAATCCCGTTAACGGCTTCACAGGTTCGCGGGGATTATTTTTCGGCCCTCAGCAAACCGGATAATCAGAGCGAATACGTTCTCGGCCAGTTCTGACACGGCGCGCCGCGAGTCACGTGCAGCAGCCCGCGGCTGGGTTCGGCGACAACAGCAGCGGACGTGTGCGTGCCGTTCCCCCGGTGAGCGCAGATGGACAAAGGAAAATTCTGGTGGTCGCACAAGGCGGCAAGCGCGACCTGAGGAGTCAGCCGGCCGCGTTCCGCTTCCAGGAGTTCATAGAGCCTCTTCTGCCGGTGTTCGGAGCCACCCGATCGCTGACTCTCCTCGTTTGCTTTGGTTACGAGTGTCCGGAACGCTCCGGCAACAGCGTGGTTTGCATGGACGTAAATGCCGCCGCGTCCTTCGATGACCTCCGTCAGTCCGTGGCAGAGCTCCAGCCCAAAACATCTTACATCGACATCAGCAACCGTGATGTGCGCCACGATCCTGACGCCGTGTTTACGGATCGCATCAACTGCTTCCGCCAACCTGTTCGAGCACAGCGCAATCAAGCACGCAGCATCAAAGGGGAGGTCCCCTCCTTTTGTGCGGGGAGTCACATAGAGCGAGTTCCGGAAGACACTCGTTCCTGTCCCCGCAAACCCGTGTCCCAGCAACTCTCCCGGATACGTCAGCGTCAGAATCCCGGGTGCGTCGTTGGGCTTGATCCTGAGTACTTGGTAGAAGTACGTCCGAGCGTTTGATGTATCTTTTGTCTGCCCGGCAATGGCACGGCCATCGAGGGTGTGATCTTTGTGGACAGAGAATGATGTGCATTCCGTCAGCGGCATTGCGATGGGCGAACAGCCACACAACTCCTCCGGTACCCCTGCTCCCTGCGCCATTCCCCGGATGAGGTCCACCAGGTGCGGGCACATGCGGTCCACGAGGTTGGCGGTCACTCCCCCGCGTCCTTTCCACCACCACGCTGTCCAGTTGGCCTCTCTGGCACGTTCAGCGTTAACTCGCAGGGAGTGTGCCCATGCCAGGCCCAGCTGGATTCCGCACTCGTGCGATGTGCCTTCGAAGTTGAGAAAGGGCACTTCTCCTTCCGCACTGTAACGCGTCACGTTTGCGCTCCCTCTCTGAGAAATTCACGCATCGCCGCCTTCTCCTGGCGGCTCCTGCTCCAGCTGAATAACACGAAAGACCTTTTGCGCGACGATGGTGTTGTTTGCCCAGAACCTGAACTCATATTTTCCTGCATGGTTGAACTGGATATTCTGCAGATTGAAAACCATCTCATTGTGGGCGAGCATGTCTGCGAGATCGCCTTCCCCGTCGATGCGCACCAACGCCGACTCATCCTCCTGATTCAGGTTGATCAACTCCAACCGAAAGTCGTAATGCCCTTGCGCGTCGGTGAAATTAAGGTAAACGCAGAGCTGCCGGTGGACCACCGGGAACTGGGCGGAGTGGATCTGGCTGAAGATGCCGATAAGGCTCCACTTCCCGGTTCCGACTTCCTGTATGGCATGGTCGCAGATAACAATGGCATTCGATTCTGGCGTTTGTCCTGACATGGCTTCCTTCCCTGAAATGCAGACAGCCTATCGTGTCGAGGGAGATGAGATGAGATGACAGGATGACGGGATAACACATCTCCCCGTTATACTCGTTACCCCGTTACCCAATTACCCGCCTCGCCCGCCGCACCCACTCCCGTTCAGCTTCGAAAGTCAACTGGCTCAGAGCCTCTTCCCATGGCAGCCAGTCCGGCAGGAACTGGTCTTCGCCGCGGGGAGTGTTCACTTCCGGGGTGTCTGGTAAGGACATCAGAAAATAGTGCTCGGTGCGAATGTAGTGCTTTCCCTTGTGATCGAATTCCACCATCTGCGATCCAAGGGCGGACTCGATATCGGCTGCTCCGTACCCGCTCTCTTCTTCGGTTTCCCGAAGCGCCGTTTCATCCGGACTTTCTCCAGGCTCGATGTGTCCTTTGGGGAGGCGAACCTCTCCCTTGGAGGGACGACGAAGGACGAGCACGCGTCCCCCTCGCACCACTACTCCCCCCGCCGCCGCGTATTGAACCGTGTTATTTTGGGTCTGTCTGAACTCCATTTCCGACCTCAATTCACACAACAAATTAGGAGACCCGACAGCATTTGTCAATGCCTCGACCCCTTTATTCCCCTTGATCCACCCTCCGGAGGAGGAGAGGAAGTTGCGGCGCCTTGTGAATGCTGAGGAGGAGTGAGGTAGGTTGAGTGAGTAAACTCAC
>Ga0210056_1000108_pt1 | contig 55694 bp, 38 predicted proteins | sample CryGeyCG2014_080_2_FD_183965 | JGI IMG/M metagenome (GOLD analysis project Ga0210056, IMG submission 183965) | Groundwater microbial communities from aquifer - Crystal Geyser CG07_land_8/20/14_0.80 (SPAdes) (version 2) | ecosystem: Environmental > Aquatic > Deep subsurface > Groundwater | place...
GTGCGGTCAACCCTTGGGTTGCGTTCGAGAGCATCGACGACATGATTCGCCGCGACGTGCTCGATGGCGGCTCCGAGGTCGGCGGCGCACCCCGGGAGGGCGAGGCTCCTGCCGAGCCGGCAAGCCGAGGGGGATTGGCTCGGCGGGAGCCTCGCCCTCCCGGTCACGACGAGGCGGTGAGGAACTACACCCAGGCGGTCTACAAGGGGGTCGTGAAGGTGATGGCCAAGATGGGTATCAGTACCATCCAGAGCTATCGCGGCGCGCAGATCTTTGAGGCGATCGGGCTCAACGAGGAGTTCGTCGACCGGTACTTCACCAACACCTCTTCACGCGTTGGTGGTCTCGGGATCGCCGAGATCGCGGCGGAAACGCTCGCCCACCACCGCCGGGCATACCCCCAGCGCCCGGTCGGTCCGCCGCTGCTGAAGTGGGGCGGACAGTTCCAATGGCGGCGCGATGGGGAGTACCATCTCCTCAACCCGGACACGATCTACAAGCTCCAATCGGCGACCCGGACCGGGAGCTACGAGCGCTTTAAGCAGTACACCCGCGCGGTGAACGATCAGAGCCAGCGGCTGTGCACCTTGCGCAGCCTGATGCAGTTCCGCTTTGACCAGCGAGAATCGGTGCCTCTCGACGAGGTCGAGCCGGTCGAGAGCATCGTCAAGCGGTTCTGTACGGGCGCCATGTCCTACGGCTCCATCAGCCTCGAAGCGCACCAGACGCTGGCCATCGCCATGAACCGGTTGGGCGGCTGGAGCAACACCGGTGAAGGCGGCGAGGACCCGGATCGGTTCTTGACGGACGCCAACGGGGACGACCGTCGCAGCCGCATCAAACAAGTGGCTTCCGGCCGATTTGGGGTCACCAGCGCCTATTTGGTCAGCGCCGACGAGCTACAGATCAAGATGGCCCAGGGCGCCAAGCCCGGCGAGGGTGGCGAACTCCCCGGTGGCAAGGTGTATCCGTGGATTGCCAAGGTCCGCCACACGACGCCGGGGGTTGGGCTAATCAGCCCGCCGCCGCACCACGACATCTACTCGATCGAAGACCTCGCCCAGTTGATCTACGACCTGAAGAGCGCCAACTCACAAGCGCGTCTTTCGGTGAAGTTGGTGGCGGAGGTCGGTGTCGGCACCGTGGCGGCGGGCGTCGCCAAAGCCCACGCCGACGTAGTTCTCATCAGCGGCCACGACGGCGGCACCGGGGCCAGCCCGATCACCTCGATCCAGTACGCCGGCATCCCCTGGGAATTGGGGCTGGCCGAGACCCAGCAGGTGCTCGTCCAGAACCGCCTGCGCGACCGGATCGTCGTCCAGACCGATGGGCAGCTCCGCACCGGGCGCGACCTCGTCATCGCCGCACTGCTGGGCGCGGAGGAGTACGGGTTCGCCACGTCGGCCCTGGTGGTCATGGGCTGTGTCATGATGCGTGTCTGCCAGAAAGACACCTGCCCCGTCGGGGTCGCCACGCAGAACCCGGAGCTGCGCAAGCGGTTCCGCGGCGACCCGGAGCACGTTGTCAACTACTTTAGGTTCCTGGCAGAGGAGGTCCGCGAGCTGCTGGCGCAGCTCGGCTTTCGGACCCTGGAGGAGTTGATCGGACGCAGTGACCTCCTGGACATGCAGCAGGCCCTGGACCACTACAAAGCCAAGGGACTGGACTATCGCCGAATCCTCTACTGCCCGGACCGGATCCCCGACGTTGCCGTTCGCAAGGTGCGGGAGCAGGACCACGGGCTGGCAGACGCTCTCGATCAGGAGCTGCTGCGTGACCCGCAGATCCGGGCGATCCTCGACACGCCGGTCGCCGTCCCCTGGTGCCCTGCCGTCCAGGATTTCGGCGGCAAGACGCCGGTAGCTCGCCTGTCCGGTCGCGGCATGCCGACAGCCGAAGTGGCGAGGCCGATTCGGAACGTGCATCGGGCCGTCGGCACAGTCATCGGCAGCGAGATCACCCGGCGCTACGGGCCTGCTGGACTGCCCACCGACACGCTGCGCCTCAAGTTCACCGGGTCGGCAGGGCAGAGCTTCGGGGCGTTCGTTCCCCGGGGGATGACGCTGTCCCTGGAAGGCGACGCCAACGACTACTTCGGCAAGGGACTCAGCGGCGGCAGGCTTACGGTGTACCCGCCGGGGCAGTCGCCGTTCGCGGCGGAGCGTAACATCGTCGTCGGCAATGTCGCCCTCTACGGGGCGACCTCCGGCCGGGCGTTTGTCCGCGGGGTCGCCGGCGAGCGGTTTTGCGTGCGCAATTCGGGCGCCCACGCGGTTGTGGAAGGCACCGGCGACCATGGCTGCGAGTACATGACCGGCGGCCTCGTCGTGGTGCTCGGCCGCACCGGCCGCAACTTCGCCGCCGGGATGAGTGGCGGGGTGGCCTATGTGCTCGACGCCGAGGGCGACTTCAAGGTGCGCTGCAACCGCGAGATGGTTGACTTGGAGCCGCTGATGGACCAGGAAGATCAGGACACAGTGCAGCGGCTGCTGCAAGCGCACCTCCTGCAGACGGGTAGCAGTGTTGCCTCGGCGCTTCTGGAGAACTGGGAGCAGACGCGCCAGGACTTTGTGAAGGTCATGCCGCGGGAGTACCGTCGAGCGTTGGAAGAAGCGAAGGAAGCCGCCAAGAAGGGCGAGAGTGAGGTCGTGACTGTCTGACATGGGCAAGCCAACCGGATTCCTCGAACATGAACGCGAAACGGCCAAGGCACGGCCGGCGCATGAGCGCGTCCGCGACTGGAAGGAGGTCTATTTCCGCCTGTCTGGCGCGAGGCTCCGCGAGCAGGGCGCGCGCTGCATGGACTGCGGGGTGCCCTTCTGCATGCAAGGCTGCCCGTTGGGCAATGTCATCCCCGACTGGAACGACCTGGTCTACAAGGACCGTTGGCGCGAAGCCATCGACCGACTGCACGCCACGAACAACTTCCCCGAGTTCACCGGCACGCTCTGCCCGGCGCCCTGCGAGTCCTCGTGCGTGGTGGCGGTCAACCAGCCGGCGAACTTCCTGCCGAGGCAGGAAGCGGTGACAATCAAGCAGCTCGAGCTGGCAGTCATTGAGCACGCCTGGCACCATGGCTGGGTGCCACCCGAACCACCCGCGAGGCTGACCGGCAGGAAGGTCGCAATTGTCGGCTCGGGCCCGTCGGGCCTTGCCTGCGCGCAGCAACTGGCACGGGCCGGTCACGAAGTCACGGTGCTTGAGCGGGCCCCCCGCGTGGGCGGCCTACTCCAGTACGGCATTCCCGAGTTCAAGCTCGAGAAGCAGCGACTGGACAGGCGCCTCGCCCAGATGGAAGCCGAGGGGGTCGTTTTCCGCCCGGGCGTGCATGTTGGGGTGGACTTCCCCGCGACGGAGTTGGGTGAGCAGTTCGACGCATTGGTCCTCGCCGGCGGCGCGACTGCAGCTCGTGACCTGCCGATCCCCGGGCGGGAACTGAAGGGCATCCATCAGGCGATGGAATACTTGCCGCTCGCGAACCGACTGGTATGGGGCGAGGCTGTGCCGGAAGGCGAACTCCTCTCGGCCGAGGGGAAGCAGGTCGTCGTCATCGGTGGCGGCGACACCGGCGCCGACTGCCTGGGCACTGCCCACCGCCAACGGGCTGCGAGCGTGACGCAGTTTGAGATTCTCCCGCGCCCGCCGGACGTTCGTTCGCCCGGGAACCCGTGGCCGCAGTGGGACAACATCTTCCGCGTCTCCAGCGCACATCAAGAGGGCGGCGAGCGGGAGTACGAGATCAGCACCCAGGAGTTCCTCGGCGACGAGGACGGCCACGTGAAGGCGCTGCATACGGTGCGCGTCGAGATGAAGCTCCAGGACGGCCGGATGGGCTTTGTCGAGGTGCCGGGGTCAGACCGGACCTACGAGGCGCAGTTAGTGCTCCTGGCCATGGGGTTCGTCGGCCCCGAGAAGGAAGGCATGTTGGCGCAGTTGGGTGTCGAGTTGGACGGCCGAGGCAACGTGAAGTCCGACGGAGACCGCATGACCAGCGTGCCGGGCCTATTCACCTGTGGCGACATGGCTCGCGGGCAGAGCCTGGTCGTGTGGGCCATCACCGAAGGCCGGCACTGTGCGCACGGCGTGGACAAGTACCTGATGGGCTCGACGGACTTGCCGGCCCCAATGGCGTTCGGGAACGATCAGCGGCCGTTCCCGTAGGACCGCGACTTCCGGCGCGGGCGGGTTGGTGCAATCTGCGCCGGTACACGCTCTTGGGGGGCGGCGAGAGGCTTGCGTACTGAGGCGTCCGTCATTCCTCAAGGGAGGTGACCTGTGGCGCCGTTCGGCAGTGCGGAAGGTAGGGGGAGGGGTCGCCGCGAATAGCGCCGACGATTCACCCACGGAGGACCATCCCACATGGCTGCAGTTCCCCCGTTCCGCCGTGCTCGCTCGCGAAGGCTGACGGCTTCCTTGGTGTATGTTCTGTCCACAGCAGTCTGGGCCTCTGCCCGCCCGACGCTGTCCGTCAGCGGCACCTGGCAGTTCCACCTCGACACCGCCACGGAGGCCAAGTGGGAGGCAGGTCCGGCGTCGGTTACCTTCGCGGACAGCATTGAGGTCCCCGGTTGCTGGGAGGTGCCGGGGTTTGGGAAGCCGACTGACCGGATGCGCCACCACGGAGTCGGCATTGGCTGGCACCGTCGCACCTTCATTCTGCCCGGCGACTGGCGCGGGCAGCGCGTCTGGCTGCGAGTGGGCGGCGCGCACCGGTCGGTGCGGGGCTGGGTTGATGGGCAGCTCGTCGGCGAGCATTGGGGGTATCCGACGGCGTGCAAGTGGGAGGTCACGAAGGCGCTAACTGCTGCCCGGGAGCACGTCGTCGTGCTGGCCGTCGATAGCCGCCGACACTGGGAGCGCGACTCGTTGACCGGCAGTTTCGACATGCTCGACTACATGGACGTCGACTGGGGCGGTCTCTTCGATGACGTGACGCTCGAGGCCACCGGCAACGCTTGGATTGACGACGCCTTCGTGGTGCCGGAGCCGGCTCGACACCGCGCCGTGGTGCGCCTGGAGCTTGGCGGCACGCCCGAGGCGGGGGCGTCGCTGCGCTACGAAGTGCGCCGCTGGTCCCCTGTCGAAGGCCCCCCTCCGATGCTGGTCCACGGCGAGGCGACCATTCGTGGCGCTGCGCCGACGCTGACGCTGAACCTCCCGCGCGCGCCGCTCTGGTCGCCCGACGCGCCGAACCTCTTGGCGTTGCGGCTACGGCTCTGCGCAGCGGACCAAGTGCTGGACCAGCAGACAGTGCGCTTCGGGCTGCGTCGACTGGAGGTGCGTGGCAACGACTTCTTCCTGAACGACCGCCGGTTCTTCCTGCGCGGCTACGGCGACGATTGCACTCTGCCGTTGGAAGTGGTTCCACCAGCCGACCGCGCCTACTGGCTGCACTACCTCGGTCTGCGCCGGGAGTTCGGCTTCAACGGCGTGCGGCACCACTCCATGATGCCGCCGGAGGCGTATCTGTCGGCAGCCGACGAAGTCGGCATGTTTGTGCAGCCGGAGTTGCCTATCGCCTATCGGCCGTTCTTCGACCGGTCGACGGACGCGGGCAAGGACCTGTACCGGCAAGTCTGGCGCGACTACCTCCGCCAGATGCGCAACCACCCCAGCGTGTTTGCCTGGTGCATGGGCAACGAGTTGTGGAACGGCTTCCCCCTGGGCGCCGAGTTGTACGGGGCAGCCAAGGAGCTGGACCCGACACGCCCGGTCATCGACGCCGACGGCATCCCGGCGACCGACCGGCCGACGCTGGACTACCTGAGTGTGCAGTTTGCCGAGAGCACCCTCCCGTGGGGCGCGAGTCGGGGGAAGTACAAGCTGGCCAAACCGGCCCCGAAGCCGGTGCTGGTCCATGAGATGAGCAACCTCTGCACGCTGCCAGACCCGGCCACTATCGACCGCTACACCGGCCCAGTCATCCCGTTCTGGCTGCAGACCATGCGCGATTGCCTAACTCAGCGCGGGTTTTCGTGGCGACTGCCGGACATGCTGGACGCCTCCAACCGCTTCCAGGCACGGCTGCTCCAACTGAACCTCGAGGCGACGCGACTCAGCCCCGAGATCGACGGCTACCACCAGTGGCTGTTCCGCGACTACTGGACACAGAGCTCCGGCTTCGTGGATCAGTTCGACGCACCGCGGAAGCTCACGCCCGACTTCGCCCGGCAGTTCAACGGCCCCGCTGTGCTGCTGCTCGACGCCGACCGGGTATCGTTCGCGGCGGGCGAGACGGTCCCGATCCGGCTGTTCGTGTCGGACTTCCGCGAGCAAGCCGGCACTGCCTGGAACAATGTGACCGTCAAGTGCGGGACCAAGGAGGCGTCTCTCACTCCACCCGCCAATCGCAGCGGCCCCGGGCTGCTTGGACCGTGGACCGGCGCCGCCGCCGCGCCGGACGTGAACGCGCCGACTCGTCTGCGCCTCACCGCGATGGCGGGTCAGGTGCGGAACGCCTGGCCCGTGTGGGTCTTCCCGCCGACGCCGACTGCGGTGACCGACGCCGACCGGAAGCTGATCCTCGGCCAGTTGTCGGAGACCGGACTGAAGGACTTGGAGCAGGGCGCGAGCAGGTTGCTGGTGAACGCCGAGGGCGTGTTCCCGACGCTCTCGACCACGTTCAAACCGTCGTGGTGGAAGGGCGGGAACGACACCGACCACAGCTACGGACACCTGCTGCTGCCGCATCCGGCTCTGGGCGCCTACCCCCTCCAAGGGTACGCCGACCTCGATTGGTACTCGCTGATGGCCGGCCGGCCGGTGGTCCTGTTGGACGACGTGCCGGGCCGGCCTGAGCCGATCATTTGGGATCTTGATGTGCCGTGGCTCATGCGGCGGAAGGCGTTCTTGTTCGAGGCGCGTGTCGGCGACGGGAAGCTGCTGGTGAGCACCCTCAACCTGTCCCGCGCCAACCGCTCCGCTGACCCAGCCGCCGCGTGGATCCTCCGGCAGTTACTGACGTACGTGGCCAGTCGAGACTTCCAGCCGGCCGCCCAACTGCCCGCGGACTGGCTCCGGCAACAGCTCCAGGGCGCGGACTTGCCCGACCCCGCGACCTTCGTGAACGGCTTCGCGCAGCTCGTCGAAGCGACTGAGCCGGGGCAGACCTGGCATTCCTACCGCGAGAACGACACCCCCAGCCTCGCCGTCCGCCAGACCGACGGGAAGCAGCGATTGGTCTGGGAGACCGCTGCCGTACCGACCAACTGGCCACACGACACGGTGACGTTCGTCTGGACAGGTGGCGTCGGCTGGCGGACCGAGCCGGAAGGCGGCCACTTCACCCTCGCCCTGGACGGGACGCCTCTTCTCGACTTCCCATTCACCCAGCAGACAACTCGCTGGAAGACTGAGGACGGCACCGGGCGCTTCAGCTACGTCGTCAAGCGCTTGCTCGGCCCCGACAGCTTCGGCGTGTTCTACCTGACCGTCCCGAGAGCCAGTGTCACCCCCGGCCGACCGTCGCAGGTTGCCGTGACCGCTACTGCTCAGGACTCGCACCGCTGGTTGGGGCTGAACCCGTACACGGACACGGTGGAGCATGAGGCGGGGTACTGAGGAAGCGCTCGGGTCGTCCGAGTCGCCGCGCCGGCACTCGGCTTCACCTCTGGCAGACCAGCATTAGCGACGACAATCTCGTAACCGGCAACCATTCTCGAGGCAATGCTAAGGCAGGGGTGAGACTCCTCGGCAAGGGGCGGTGAGTGCCAACAACATGGAGTGAGCAATGAGGCTACGAAACGGCTGGCTCAGGGCCGGCCTGAGTGTCGGTCTGACCGGCATCTTGTGGGCGCCCGCAGCCTCGCGAGCTGCCGATCCGGTTGAGGGGGGCAAGCTGTCTGAAGGGACGGGGCTGGCGTCCCGCTATCCGGGCGACGCCGGCATCGCTGACGATCCGGCCGTCCTGTTCTCCGAGGACTTCGAGTCGGGGGACTTGAAGAAGTGGGACGACCTCGACGGAAACAAGCCGCCGCAGGTGCGTCTGGTGAGCGACGGGGAGTTGGTGCACAGCGGCAAGATCGCGGCGCAACTGGAGGCGCCTCTGGGCAAGGGAGCTGGGGCCGATCTGACGAAGCTGTTTGCCAGCGGCCATGAGGTCCTGTTTGCCCGCTGGTACTGCCGGTTCGCCGAGGACTTCGATCAAGGCAACCTGATGCACTTCGTTGGTCTGGCCGGTCTGCGAGACCGTTGGCAGTTGGGGCGCTCTGGTGAGAAGCCCGACGGGACCGACTTCTTCAGCACCCAGCTCGAGCCGTGGCGCGACTGGGGCCGAAACCCCGCGCCGGACGCGTTGGGTTTCTACTCCTACTACCCCGACATGAGACCGGACCCGTCCGGGCCGTACGACGGCAATGCGTTCCGCCCCACGGACTCGCCCGTCCTCTTGCAGCGGGGACGCTGGTACTGCCTGGAGATGATGGTCAAGGCAAACGACCCCGACCGGGCTGACGGCGAGCCAGCGTTTTGGGTGGACGGCGCGCTGACGGGGCATTACACTGGGCTGCGCTGGCGCACGACGGATGCGCTCAAGCTGAACTGCCTCTGGATGCTGCTCTACATCCATGACAACTCACAGGTGAACCGGGTCTGGCTCGATGACGTCGTGGTAGGCAGCCAGTACGTGGGACCCATGGTGAGATGAACGGCATGTAGCGGGACCCGCTCCGCGCGCAGTAGGAGACAGGCGGAGCGATACCGCCTCGTTACTGACGACGGGAGAGTGAAGCCATGAAGATTAGCGTGTGCTGCTTGGTTGTAGTGTCCGTCTGCGTGAGGGTCCCGCTGGTTGGCAGCCTTTGCGAGGCTCAAGCGGCCGTCGCACTCCCGGCAGGAGTGCGAGCCGTCTGGGACCTCGGCAAAGCCTACCGCGAGACAACGCCTACGCGCGAGCGGATCTGCCTCAACGGCCTGTGGGAATGGCAGCCGACGGACCCGAAGAGCGAGGCGGTGCCGGAAGGCGACTGGGGGTACTTCAAGGTTCCGGGCTGCTGGCCGGGGATCACGGACTACATGCAGAAGGACTTCCAGACGGTGTACCCGAACCCGAGTTGGCAGACCGCGAAGCTCGGCGAAGTGGCAGCGGCCTGGTACCAGCGGGAGATCACGATCCCGGCCGACTGGACCGGGCGGCGACTCGCAGTGTCCGCCGAGTATGTGAACTCGTACGCGGCGGTCTATGTGGACGGGCGGAAGATTGGCGAGATTCCGTTTCCCGACGGCGAGGTGGACCTCACCGCAGCCTGCCCTCCCGGCAGCAAGCGCACGTTGAGCTTGCTGACTGTGGCGCTGCCGTTGAAGGGCGTGATGCTGTCGTACAACGACACCAACTCCGCCCGCGAGGTGAGGGGTGCGGTGGATCGGCGAGGCCTGTGCGGGGACGTCTTCCTCGTCAGCACGCCGGCAGGCGGGCGTCTCGGCGAGGTGACGGTGAACACGTCTGTCCGCAAGTGGGAGCTCACCCTCGGCGCCGGGATGACAGGGCTGGCACCGGCCGGCCGGTACTCGCTTCGCGCCGAAATCACGGACAACGGCCGGCGCGTGAAGGACTTCACGAGCAAGGCGTTCTCGGCGGCCGATGTGAAGGACGGCCGCTTCACCTTTACGGAGAAGTGGCAGCCCGACAAGCTGTGGGACATTCACACACCACAGAACCAGTACGACGTGGTCGTGTCGTTGATGGAGGCCGACGGCAAGGTGCTTGACACAGGCGCGCCGCACCGCTTCGGGTTCCGGGAGTTCTGGATCAACGGGCGCGACTTCTACCTCAACGGCACCCGCCTCTTCCTGTCCGCCGTCCCGCTGGACAACGCCCAGGTGGGCGCGGCGCCGTCGAGTTACGCGGGAGCGAAGGAGAGCTTGCTGCGGCTGAAGTCCTTCGGCATCAACTTCGTCTACACCCACAACTACGGGTGCGAACCGGGCGCCCACCTCAGCTTCGCGGAGATCCTGAGAGCAGCGGACGACGTGGGAATGCTGGTGGCCCTCTCGCAGCCGCACTTCAGCGCCTACGACTGGAAGGCGCCCGACGCTGACTCCAACAACGGCTACGCCCGCCATGCCGCGTTCTACGTGCGCGTCGCGCAGAACCACCCGGCCGTGGTGGCGTATTCCACCAGCCACAACGCCACCGGGTACAGTGAAGACATGAACCCGGACATGATCGACGGAATCCAGGATCCTCGCAACGAGTGGTCCCTGCGGAACACGCAACTCGCGCTGCGGGCGGAGGCAATCATCAGACGGCTGGATCCGAACCGCATTGTGTACCACCACTCGTCCGGGAACCTCAGCTCGATGCACACGGTGAACTTCTACCCCAATTTCGTGCCCCTCCAGGAACTGGACGACTGGTTCGAGCACTGGGCCACCGAGGGCGTCAAGCCGGTGTTCCTGGTCGAGTACGGCGCGCCGTTCGGTTGGGACTGGACGATGTACCGCGGTTGGTACAAGGGCGCCCGCACCTTTGGCAGCGCGGTGATTCCGTGGGACTACTGCCTCGCTGAATGGAACGCCCAGTTTCTCGGGGACTCGGCGTACCAACTCAGCGATCTGGAGAAGCGGAACCTGCGCTGGGAAGCAGAGCAGTACCGCACCGGGACCCTCTGGCATCGCTGGGACTACCCCACTCCCGTCGGCGAGCGCACACTGGACGAAATGCAGCCGGTGCAGGAGGCGTACACCACCGACAACTGGCGGGCCTTCCGCACGTGGGGGCTGTCGGCCAACTCGCCGTGGGAGCACCACCGCTTCTGGAAGCTCCGCGACGGCATCGACAAGACGCGGAAAGAGCTGAAGGTCGACTGGGACAACCTGCAACGCCCGGGCTTCAGTCCCGACTACCTCGACCAGCAATACGAGCGGATGGACCTGGCCTTCGAGCGCACCGACTGGATTCCGACGCCCACAGCCAAGTCGCTGACGCGCAACAACATGCCGCTGCTGAGCTACCTCGCCGGAAAGCCCGGCGCGTTCACCAGCAAGGACCACCTTTTCACGCCGGGCGAAACCGTCGAAAAGCAACTCATCGTGATCAACAACTCGCGCGAGACGATCACCTCGGACTGCGCGTGGTCGTTCGGACTGCCTCAGGCTGTCACCGGCTCCAAGGAGGTCGCGGTAGCGACAGGCGACCAAGCGCGCATTCCTCTCCGGGTCGACCTCCCCGCAGACCTCAAGCCCGGCACCTACGCACTCAACGCCACGTGCAAGTTCAGCACTGGCGAGACGCAGGAGGATGCGTTCACTGTCAATGTACTGGCACCGGCCAAACCCGAAATCCAGAGCCCCAAATCCGGAATCAGGCTGGCCTTGTTCGACCCGAAAGGCGAGACCGGCAAGCTGCTAACCGCCATGGGTGTTCGCTTCCAGCTTGTGGCGAGCGATGCTGACCTGTCCGGCTACGACGCGCTGCTCATCGGCAAGGCGGCGTTGACGGCGAACGGGGCCGCTCCCGACCTCGGCCGCGTTCGCGACGGGCTCAGAGTGCTGGTCTTCGAGCAGACGGCGGAGGGGCTGGAGAAGAGACTGGGATTCCGCATCGCGGAGTACGGCCTGCGCAACGTCTTCAGGCGCGTGCCCGATCACCGGGCGTTGGCCGGTCTGGACACCGAGGCCCTGCGCGACTGGCGTGGCGCGGCGACCCTCCTGCCGCCGCGGCTTGCGTATGAGCAGAGCGACACCTTCAGCGGCTCCCCCGTCGTGCGGTGGTGCGGGCTGGAAGCTCCGCGGCTCTGGCGCTGCGGCAACCGCGGCAATGTGGCGTCGGTGCTCCTCGAGAAGCCGGCGCGGGGCGACTTCCTGCCACTTCTGGATGGCGGCTTCGGCCTGCAGTACAGCCCGCTGCTGGAGTACCGCGAAGGCAAAGGCAAGGTGCTGTTCTGCCAGCTGGATGTGACCGGCCGCACCGAGGCGGATCCGGCGGCGACGCGGTTGGTGGGCAATCTGCTGTCGTACGTGGCCGACCTGTCCGACAAGTCTGACAGCAGACCCACCGCACAGCGCACAGTAGTCTACATCGGCGAGCCCGCCGGCAAGCGCCACCTCGATCGCGCAGGCATCAAGGCGGCTGCCTACGACGGCGGCGCCCTCTCCGCCGACCAAGTCCTTGTGGTGGGCCGTGGTGGCGGCCAAGCACTGAAGTCGCACAAGACCGACATCGCGAACTGGCTCAAGGCCGGCGGGCACGTGCTGTCCCTCGGACTCGGCGCCGACGAAGCGAACAGCTTCCTGCCCGCTGGGGTGACCACGACTGACCGCGAGCATATCGGTACGCAGTTTGGGCCGTTCGGTGTCGGTTCGGCGTTCGCCGGCGTGGGGCCGGCCGAGGTCCACAATCGCGACCCTCGCGAGCTGCCGCTGGTGACAGGTGGTGCCACGGCCCTCGGCGACGGTGTGCTGGCCCAAGCGGGGAACGTCGTCTTCTGTCAGGTCGCGCCCGCTAGCTTTGTGACGGCGCCGGAGGACACACCCGGGCTGTCCGCGAACGGGGACGACGCGGCGGAGGGGAAGCAGAGCGCGCTCGTGACCATGGGGACCGTACCGTGGGCACAGGTCGGGCAGAAGGTGGAAGCAGGGCATGCCGGCAAGACGTACACCTTTTCGGTGCTCGCCAAAGGCGTTGGCAGTCCGGTTACCGCCCGGCTTGAGGTCGAACGCGCCGGCCGGCCGTGGGACCGGGCGATTCGCGGCGAGGACTCTCAACTCCCGGCCGACAAGTGGACCGACTTGCACGTCACCTTCCAGGTCGAGGTCGACAAGCCCTATCCGGAAGGCTGGCAGGCCTACCTGAACGTGGGGCAACCCGACGTGCGGGTGAGAGCGGACCTCTTCCGACTTTACGAAGGGCAGTACGTCGCGGCGCGGCATATCGCAGGAGGCGCTGCCGTTCCTGTTGGTCGGAACCTGTTCGCCAACGCCAGCTTCGAGACGGGAACAGACCCGTGGTTCTTCAACGCGCGGGCCGAGCAGCAGAACCTGCGGAAGACCTACCGGCGGACCGCTTTCCTGCTGACCCGCCTGTTGGCCAACATGGGCGTGCGCGGAGAGACGCCGTTGCTGTCTCGGTTCGCGACGCCCGCGACTGGGACGCCCAAGGAGTCGGTGGTGAAGAACGGCGGCTTCGGGCTCGACGCAGACAACGACGGCATGCCCGATGGCTGGCAGTTCAGTTCTAACACGAAGCAGGCGACGTGCGCGATGGTGGAGGTCACCCCCGGGGCCGCCGAACGGTGCCTTCAGCTTGGCTGCCCGGCAGTCGGCGGGGGCGAGAAGCCTGGTCTCATGCTGTCGCAGCCGGACGTCCCCGTGGAGGAAGGCCAATGGTACGTGCAGTCCTTCAAGGCAAAGGCGGAGGAGCTGGGAGGCTCGCAGGTGCTCCTGGCGCTGCAGGACACCACAACCTGGCGAGCATTGATCGACTACCAACGCTTCGCTCCCACCGAAGCCTGGAAGGACTTCAGCTTCCTCGTGCGCGCCAATGGCACAGCCCCGTCGAAGACGCGCTTCCAGATCTGGCACGACAGGACCGGCACGCTCTGGCTGGCTGATCTCCGCATGGCGCCCTGCGACCCGCCGTCGGAAGGACGCTGGTCGTCCGGTCTGTACCTGGACAAGGTCCAGGACTGGGATGATCCGTACCGGTTTTTCCGGTGGTGAAACACAGGCGAGGGCGGAGGACCTCCCCCCCTACTCTCGATCCGGCCTCACCCAACTCCGTTCGTAGCTTTCTTTGGTTGTTGACGGACCGGCGGATCCAGTATACTGGGTCGGGGACACCTCTGACGGGGGTTGCGCCGTCGGGGAAGTCCGGAGCTGGCCGTGCGCCAGACGCCCAATGGGGAGACCCGCAAATGCCGGCCACAATGAGCAAAGAGCAAGCGCACCAACTGGTGGACAGCCTCCCAGGCGATTGCACTTGGGAGGACTTGATGCGTGAGATCTATGTCCGCCAGGCTGTCGAGGAGGGGCTGGCGGACAGCGATGCCGGCCGGACGCGAGATGTGAGCGAGGTCCGCCGGAAGTGCGGACTCGCAAAAGGAGAGTCCACTGGACGGAGTCGGCGCAGCAGCACCTCGAATCCACGACTACTTGGCGCGCAACTCTCCCACCTACGCAAAGCGCGTCGTCGATCGGCTGACGCGTCGGTCGGAGCAGAGTGCTGACTTTCCGCTTTCGGGTAGGAGGGTGCCCGAGTACGACCTCGACCGGATACGCGAGGTTATGGAGGGCCCTTACCGAATGATCTACCACCTCAAGCCAGACCAAGTGGAGGTGATCGCGGTGCTCCATGGGGCGCGAGATGCCCTGAACAGGCCGGCAGAGCCTACGCCCAACAGGCGCCCCCCTGAGGGAAGTGAACTCCCATGAAGCTCTTCATGCACTGGGACATGGAAGGAATCAGCGGGTTGTTTGCCCGCGAGCAGGCGTGGTTCTGGGAGCAGGGGGTGCGGCCGGAGGCGGAGGAAGAGGGCCGGCGGTTGCTGACTGCTGACGTCAACGCGGCCGTCGCTGCCGCCCTTAGGGCTGGAGCGGACGAGCTGATCGTGTGCGACACGCATTGCGGGGGCGGCAACCTGATTCTCGATCAGGTGCTGGCCGATCCGCGCGTCACGTACCTGGAGAAGTCGCGAGGGTACCAGGACGGCAGGCTGCGCTGGATGCCGGGGCTGGACCAGTCCGTGGACGGGTTCCTGCTGCCCGGACACCACGCGAAGGCGGGGACTGCAGGGGCGTTCCTGCCGCACACCTGGATGCTCGAGTGGGCGGACTTCCGGATCAACGGCCAGAGCGTCGGCGAGATGGGAATCGAGGCGTGCTTCGCCGGGCACTGGGACATTCCGGTGCTCTTCGTGCAGGGCGACGTGGCGGCGTGCCGCGAGGCGGAGCGGCAGTTCCCGGGCATCGCGACAGCGTCTGTGAAGCGCGCCGAGAGCTTCGATCTCTGTTCCGGTCCCTACCCCGAAGCCGCTCGCCGGCTGACGGCCCGGAAGGTGGCGGAGGCCGTCGCGAACCTTCGAGCTGACTCGGTTGCGCCCTACAAGCCGGCACTGCCGATGGCTGTTACCGTTCGGTTCCGCTCCGTTGAAAGTGCAGAGGCGGCAAGTCGGAAGCCTGGCGTGGAGCGGCTGGACGAGCTCACGGTCGCCGCCTCCGTCGAGCGTCAGTGCGACGTGGTCAGGTGGATCGTGGACACGGGCCTGTAGTCGTGGTGCCGCGAACAAGGTCAGGGGTGCGAGCGTCTCGGTCAAGACACTGACCAGAGGTGACGAATTTGAGCACATGTCGACGGATGCTGATCGTGACCCTCGTTGCAGTGCTGCCCGTCGCGGGTTGTGTCCCTCGGTGTCAGGGCCAGGGGGTGCCGACGACGAAGCTGGGCGCGGCGGAGTGGGCGGCGAAGATCCACGCCGGCTGGGTGGGGAAGGTCAGCGCCGGTTCCGGCGCGCTGCCCACGGAGAGGTGGACGAAGGAGCAGATTCGGGCGCAGTACGGAGAGTTGAGCACTCCGCCGCAGACGCCGACGGCCCGGGGGCCGCTGGATGACACGACGTTGGCGTTCCTGGGCTGGTGTGCGGTCCGGGAGCATGGAGCCAACGTCTCCTCGGCTGACATCGCCAAACAATGGGCAGACCACCTCGCCGAGGCTGACCTGAAGGGCGGCGGCTACGGGCAGGAGTTTCTCGAGGTGCTCAGCCGGCTACGCAAGGGTGAGCGGCCGCCCATTCACACGGGGTCGTCGCGTGACGAGTGGATTGCTGCGCAGATGCGGGCGGAGATCTGGGGCATGCTCGCCCCCGGTGAGCCGGAGCTGGCAGCGGAGCTTGCCCGGCGCGACGCCGTGATCTTCAATGTGGGGAATGGAGTCTACGCGGCGCAGTTCGTCGCCGTTCTGGCGGGCCAGCTCATGGTGGACCCACACCTTCCGAGAGCCGTGGACACCGCGCTGGGGCTGATCCCTGCCGATTCGGTGCTCGCCCGAGTGGTCGGCGACACGCTCCGGTGGCACGCCGGGTACCCCAAAGACTGGGAGGCGACCTGGCAGTCGTTCGTCGAGAAGTACCGGGACCGGTCGCTGGAGAAGGCGTTCGCGGCGTGGAGTCCCGGCTGGTTGGTCGAGACCAGCGGCTGGCCGGAGGCGGAAGTGTTGAGTGTGTACCGGGGCCGGAAGAGCGTGCTGCGGACGCACCCGTTCGGCGCTACTGAACCGGCGACGCTGACGACCGAGGTGAACGTGCCCCCGTCCGGTGGAACGCTCAAGGTGTCGGTGAACTGCAACGAGCTCCCGGCCAACGTGGACTGGTTGCTCCGAGTTCGCCTCGCGGAAACGGTGATAGAAGAGCCCATCCACTGGGTAGACGGGCAGCCGCGCTGGCAGGAGTTCTCGTTCGACCTGAAGCCGTGGGCGGGGAAGCGGCTGACCATTTCTCTGGAGAACGACGTGCTCGGCAAGTTCGCCTGGGAAGCTGGGTTCTGGACGAAGCCGGAGCTGGTCGACGGCGACGGCAAGCCGCTGCTCGGCAAGCCGCCCGCGGGCCGTGCGTGCCGCTACCCGGTGGACTTCGCGCCCAGAATTGTCCGCGAGACGTTCAGCGTGCTGGTCGGGCTGCTGTACGGCGAGGGCGACTTCCGCAGGTCCGTGAGCCTCACGACTATGTGCGGGTTCGACACCGACTGCAACGCCGGCACGGTTGGCTGCCTGCTGGGGCTGCGGAACGGACTCGACGCGATTCCTGGCGACTGGAAGGCGCCGCTTGCCGATACGTATGAGCTGCAAGTCTCCGGGTACCCACGCACCCGGAAGATCGCCGACTTGGCGCGGCGAATGGCGGAGACGGGGGCGGGTTTGGCGAGAGGGCATGCCCGTCCGACAGGTCAGACAAGTCAGCCACGTCAGACCGCCGCCCGGGCTTCTGTCACTACGGCGCCGGTGGTCGACCCGCCGGAGGGCTTCGGCGCGTCCGCCAAGGGCGGCGAAGGAGGCAGGACCATCGTGGTCACGACATTGGCCGACAGCGGGCCCGGTTCGCTGCGCGACGCACTGGGCGCGCAAGGGCCGCGAGTCGTCGTCTTCGCCGTAGAAGGCACCATTGCCCTGCAGAGCCGCCTCCGGTGCACCAACGGCAATATCACCATCGACGGCGCCACTGCGCCCGGCAAGGGGATCACACTCCTCAACCACGGCATTCAGTTCCGCGGCGACTGCGACGATATCATCGTCCGCAACCTCCGCATTCGCGTGACCACCGGAGGCGACCAGGGCGATTGCCTGCTGTTCTGGGGGACGCAGGGCGGCACTGTGGAGCGCGTGCTCGTGGATCACTGCTCGCTGATGTGGGCCACCGATGAGGTAGTCAACACGTGGGGTCAGGCCAGAGACATCACTGTTCAGTGGACTCTCATCGCAGAAGCCCAGCTCCCACATACCAAAGGCTGGCTGTCCGGGGTTGGGTCGGACCGCGTGACCATCCACCACTGCCTGTTCGCCCAGAACGGCGACCGCAACCCGAAGCTCGAAGGCGGCGTGTACGACGTGGTCAACAACGTCTTCTACAACTGGCAGGTGAACAACGCCGCGAAGCTCGAATCCGGCGCGCAGGTGAACCTCGTCAACAACTGGTTCCTGCCGGGACCGGACTCGGCACCGGCTGCCGGCTGCGTGTTCCCACAGGACCCGGAGAAAGGCACCAAGGTCTACCTGAGCGGCAACCTCGGCCCGTACTCGCCGACAGGCGCGGAGGACCAGTGGCCGAATGTCACCTGGTACGAGCAGCAAGGCGGCAAGTGGGTCCAGCGCCGCCCGGCTCCCGTGGCCTTCCGGGCCGACAAGCCGTTCGCAGCGGCCACCGTCACGACACAGCCCGCGAAAGAAGCCTACGAGGCTGTCCTCGCGCAGGCGGGAGCGAAGGCCCGAGACGACGATGACCTGCGGGTCCTGCAATCGGTTCGGGGCCGCACGGGACATGCCGGCCGGCAGAAGTGACGCGAGTCCTCAGCGGGCGGAGGGGCGGCCGCCGACTCACTCATACTCACTTGCGGCTCCTGGGGCGCCTTCGCGGGGTCTGAGGGCGTGTCGCCTGCGGGCGCTTGCGACGGGCAAGTGGTTTGCGCCCCTTGGCAGGGCCGCCGGCACGGCGTAGAATCCCCCAGGCAACTCCGCCGGCGCCCGCCCAAGTTTTTGTGGGCGCTGGGCGGCAGCCCGAATGACGCGCTCGGGCCACTCGAGCGCATCGGCCTGAACAGAGAAGGAGACACTAACTGTGCCACGAGGCATCGGCGGCAGCATCCAGCGGGTGATGCATTTCTTCATGCCGAAGGAAGAGGAGTTCTTCGGGCTCTTCGCCCAGATGAGCAATGAGGCGCACAAGGCGGCACTGTTGCTGCAGACGATGCTGCAGGAGTACCCCGGCGGCGAGGTCACTCCCGCTCAGATCGAGGAAGTGGAGCACGGCGCGGACAAGCTCCGACGCGAGTGCATCCATCGGCTCAACGAGACCTTCGTGACCCCAATCCTCTTTGATCGCACCGACATCCTGCAGTTGACCGACACGCTGGACGATGTGGTCGACTACACGAAGGCCGTCTCTGACCGGATGAACCTGTACGAGGTGGCCTCGGTTCCCCCGGCGGCGCACAAGCTGGCGGAGCTGCTGGTTGCAGCAACCGACGCTCTGCGGGAGGTCTGCGGGCGGTTGGAGCAGGTGAAGCCCGGAGAGATCGACTTCGTCCATCGGGTCAACGCGCTCGAGAACCAGGGCGACGATGTCCTCCGGCAGGGACTGGCCGACCTCTTCCACAGCGACGTCGGCCCCATCGAAGTTCTCAAGTGGAAGGAAATCTACGACTACCTCGAGGAAGCCCTGGACCAGTGCGAAAGCACCGCCAATGTGATCGAGGCGGCGCTGGTGAAGAACTCGTGACGGGGAAGGACGGGCAGGCTGCACATGGATAATCCCTGGGTGTGGGGAGTTGTGTTGCTCGGGCTGACGTTCGAGTTCGTCAACGGCTTCCACGATGCCGCCAATGCCATTGCCACCTCGGTGTTGACGCGGGCGCTGACCATCCGAAGTGCCGTGCTGATGTGCGCGGTGCTGAACTTCCTGGGGGCGCTCTCCAGCAAGGCCGTGGCCACAACAATCGGGAAGGGGATCGTCAGTCCACAGGAGGTGACCCACACGGTTGTGGCGTCGGCGTTGGTGGGCGCGATTGTCTGGGACGTGATCACTTGGCGACTCGGGTTGCCGACCAGCTCGACGCATGCCATCGTTGGCGGGATCATCGGTGCTTCCGCCGGCTACAAGGGCTGGAGCATCATACATCTGGCAGGGACCCAGAAGGTCTTCATTGGGCTGATCCTCTCGCCCCTTGTCGGCGTTCTGGGCGCCCTGGTACTCATGACGGTGTTCCTGTGGGTCTTCGGCAGGCAGCCTCCCTCGACAGTCAATCGCCGGTTCCGGCTCGTGCAGGTGGCGTCGGCGGGGCTGATGGCCTTTAGCCACGGCTCGAACGACGGCCAGAAGTCCATGGGAATCATCGCCATGGCGCTGGCCGCCGGCGCCGCCATGGTCCACAGTGGCGCTCTGGCCGGATTCGAGATCCCCACGTGGGTCATGGTCTCGTGCGCCTTGGCGATGGCACTTGGGAGCGGTGCCGGCGGCTGGCGAATCATCAAGACGTTGGGGCGCGGCGTGATGGAACTCCAGCCGATTCATGGCTGCGTGGCTGAGCTGACCGCTGCCACGATTATTCTCACGGCCTCGCACGTGGGCGCGCCGATCTCAACTACGCACACGATCTCCGCGACCATTATGGGAGTCGGCGTCTCGCGTCGCCTCAGCGCCGTGAAGTGGAAGGTCGTCGGCAACATCGTGTGGGCCTGGATTCTGACCATGCCGGCCTCAGCACTGGTCGCCTTCCTCTGTGTGAAGCTGCTGGTAGCGCTCGGGGAGTGAGGGCCTGGAACGCGGCGCAGAATCCGCGGCTGGCGCCTGCAGGTCGGAGTTTGTGATAGAATCGGTCCGGTCCTGGCAACAAGTACGAAAGAGGTATGCACCCAATGTCAAAGGTCCGAGTAGCCATCCTTGGTTGTGGCGGCATGGCCGGCGGTCATGCCAGACGGTTCGCGCAGATGCCCGACGTCGAGATCGTGGCTCTGGGGGATGTCACGGAAGCGCAGGTCGAGGCATTCATCGAGAGGAACCTGGCGGACTATCAGCCCAAGCCGCCCATCTTCACCGATGCCGCGAAGATGTACGCGGAGACGAAGCCCGACGGAGTCGTCATCGTGACGCCCCACACGCTCCACTACGAGCAGGGGAAGCAGGCGCTGGAAGCGGGCTGCCATGTGCTCATGGAGAAGCCCATGGTGACCAGCTCAGACGACGCTCACGCGCTGAAGGCGCTGGTCGAGGAGACGGGCAAGGTCTTCATCGTCGGCTACAACACGCCGTGCACACCGGCGCTGCAGTACCTGCGCAAACTGATTCGTGAGAACGCCCTGGGCAAGCTCGAAGTCGTGACCGGCTGGATCTCTCAAGACTGGAAACGCGGCACCACCGGCAAGTGGCGGCAGGACCCGGCGCTGTCCGGCGGCGGGCAGATGTACGACAGCGGCGCGCACCTGTTCAACAGCTTGGTGTGGACGGTCGAGCAGTCGGTGAGCGAAGTACACGCCTTCATCGACAACTGCGGCACGCCGGTGGACATCAACGGCACGGCCAACATTCGCTTCGCCAACGGCGTCCTGGCCACCATCCTGATCTCCGGCAACTGCCCGGCCGCAAGCGGCTCCATGACCTACTGCTTCGAGGACGGCCGCGTTGACGTGGACGGCTGGGGCGGCGCCTGGATCAAGGTCTTCAAGCGCGGTGAAGGCGAACTGACGGACCTGCCTTTGGGCACCGAACGGCCGCTTCCGGCCGACAACTTCATCGACGCAATCCTCGGCCGCGCCGAACCCCTGACGAGCCCGCTCAACGGCGTGATCCAGAGCGAGTTGATGGACGCCATCTACGAGTCCGGGAGGACCGGACAGGTGGCGAGGGTCAAGCAGCGTTCGTGACCTGAGAATCGCTATCGGCAGACTGGCATGGAGCGGCTGTCGGCCTCGGCTGGCAGCCGCTCTGCTGTTCTGTGGGGACGACAGGTTGCGAGTGTCCGCAAGGAGGCGGGGTGCGGGCGATCGCGACCGTCGCGGCACAGAGGCGGCGAAGTCGCTCTGCGTGGGGAAGTAGTGTACGATAGAAGGAGGCTGAAACGAGGTGAGCAACATGGCTGAAGCAATGGTCAGCGCCCCAGACATCGAGATCCCCGTCTCCTTCGACGTGTTGGTCGGCGAGGTGGTGCCCAAGCTGGGGCCGGAGCGGCTTCACGCTTTGCAGCAGGCGATCGCCGTCGCTCTGCGCGCGCACCATCCGGCCCAGTCCGCCGCAGCCGACCAACGCGAGTCCGAACGCCAAGCCGCCATCGCTCGGTCTCGGGAGTCGCGGCGGCAATCCCTCGGAGCGCAGGAAGAAACCAGCCGCCTGTTCGACGAACTTATGAAGAAGTGGGGCATTGACGAGGTGGAGCCGGTGGGACCGGAGCGGCTCAAGGAACTCATGTTAGAGGATGGTATCCGCCCAGAGGACAACATCGCCAGTCGTGAGATCATCGCCATGCGTGAGGAGTAGGGATTGTGGTCTTCTTGCTGTGGGACGCAAGTGCGTTGGTGAAGCGCTACATTGTGGAGCAAGGGAGCGCGGTAGTTGACCACACCTTTGCGGGGGACGGAGAAGGCAGATCGTCGTCGCTCTACCAGAGCATCGGCGAGATCATCTCTGTTCTCGTCCGACGGAAGAATGCTGGCGACCTCATCCCTGCGAGGTTTGCACAAGCAATGGGGGACTTGCGAGTCGATCTGATCCAAGCAGTCGAGTTTGAGAAACTCGAAGCCACCCGCGCCCAGATCGTTGCCTCCTGGGATCTTGTTGAGACGCACTCCATCAACTCTACCGACGCCATTGTCTTGCAGGTCGCCCTGGACCGCGCGAACGAACTGCGGGCGGGCGGGAGTTCGCTCGTCCTCGTTGCCTCTGACGAACGCCTGCTCCGAGCCGCAGGGGACGAGGGACTGCCAGCATTCAACCCGGAGACCGACTCCCAGGCCGACTTGGAGGCGCTCCTCTAACGCCGCGCGACACGAATCGAGGAATGCTCCCATGACCCGCAAGCTCGCCTCCGTCCAGCAGATCCTATCCGTCCAGCCCATCGAAGGCGCCGACCGCATTGAGCTGGTGAAGGTGTTAGGCTGGCAGTGCGTGGCGAAGAGGGGCGAGTTCCAGCCGGGCGACCCGTGCGTGTACTTCGAGATCGACTCGGTGCTGCCAGAGCGGTCCGAGTTCGAGTTCCTGCGCGAGCGCAAGTTCCGCGTCAAGACGGCGAAGTTCCGCGGCGCCCTGTCCCAAGGGCTGGCGATGCCGCTCGCGACCATGGGCGTGTCGGGCGCGGTGGGGGACGACGTCACCGAAGCCCTCGGCGTGCACAAGTATGAGCCGCCGCCGAGCTGGCGGCAGGAGGGCCGCATCGGTCTCTTCCCCGGCTTTCTCCGCAAAACCGACGAGATTCGCCTCCAGTCAGTCCCCGAGGTGCTGGACGAGTTCCGGGGGCTGTCCTGCTACGTCACCACCAAGTGCGACGGGACCTCGTTCTCCTACGCGAACTGGGAAGGAGAGGTCCACGTCTGCTCGCGCAATAGCCGGTACGGCGAAGGAAACAACATCTACTGGGACGCCTACCAGAAGCACCGCGAAGCGCTGGAACGCGTGCCGGCCGGACTCGCGGTGCAGGCGGAGACTTGCGGACCCAGCATCCAGAGGAACCGGCTCGGCCTGCACGAGCTGACGCTACTCGTGTTCGACGTGTACGACATCCGGAAGGGTGAGTACCTCGACGGGCCGGCGATGTTCGCGGTCTGCAACGAGTGCGGCCTGCAAACCGTGCCGGTTCTGGACGCCGACTGGCACGTGCCGGCCGACTTCACCGTTGACGACATGCTCGAGATGGCAAAGGGTGCGTACGCGTCCGGGTACCCGCGAGAAGGAATCGTGCTGCGGCCGAACGCCACCACGTACAGCCCGACGCTGCTAGACCGGCTGTCGGTGAAGGCGATCAACAACGACTATCTGCTGAAGGAGTAGAGCCCCGCATTGCCTCTCTCGCCGCCTTTCGCACTGCTGTTGCTCCTCGTCGGTCTTCGTGGCGCGTACGGGACCGGCGCGTTGCTTGAGGATCCCGGGTTCGACGCAGTGGGCGACCACGGTCTGGGCAAGTGGCAGGTTCGCTACGCCCTCAAGGCCAGTGAGCCCACTTCGCGCCCTCGCTGGAAGGTAGTGCCGCGGGTCGACAAGGACCCGGCACGCGGCAAGTACCTGAGCGTTGAGGAGTCCGCGCCGGCGGCCGGGACGGTATTCATCGGGCAGCGAGTGCGCCTGCCCAACGAGCTTCCACTTCTGGAGTTGGCAGTCGATTTCCAGACCTACTGCGCCACGCCTGGGCGAAGCGGCGGCGTGGCCATTGCCATCTTCTCGGTGGAGACCTGGGACGCGCTCTCCACCGATCCAGAGAAGGCGGCGGCGCCCGAAGAGGCGCTCTTCAGGCACATCATCCATCCGAACGGGGAGAAGGTGACCGAGTGGCATCGAGGGCGCGTCCCACTGGGCGAGCTGCAACGTGGCTTGGCGCCGCTCGCAGGCAGAGAGGTCGTCGTCGCCCTCGACTGGAACACCTGGCACCCGATCGCCAACGAGTGGGCGCGGTTCGACAGCTTCTACCTGGGAGAGCCTCGACCGAGCGTGGAGGCGGCCGCCTGGCCGCGCTGGGCGTACACGGGCGAGCCGCTGCGTCTGACGGCAGTCGCCACCGGGCGGGGGGAGTGCCGCGTCGACCTGGAGTACCGACCTGCAGGGGAGGCAGAGTGGCAGTCGGCGCCGATGCGGCTGGAGAAGGACGGCCGGTTTGCGGCGACGCTGCCCGGCGAGGCTGTGCGCAGGCCGCTCCAGGTTCGCGCCGTCCTGAAGCAGCCTGACACCCGCGAAATCGCGACGCCCACTGCGGAGATCCGGATGACCCAACGCCCCGAGCACCCCTGTCTCTTCTACAACACCGCTGAGCTGAACCGGATGCGAGAGAAGATCCGCGAAGTCGACTGGGCGCGGGCAACGTTCGACAGCCTGAAGGCACGGGCCGACGCCTGGGTCGACCGGACGGATGAGCCGCCGGCTGAGCCCGGCGGCTGGTCGCACAACTACTCCTGTCCCGAGGATGGCGCCCGGCTGGAGTTTCGGCAGGACCAACCCCACAAGCATCTCTGCCCGACCTGCAGTAAGGAATGGGAAGGCGAGAAGTACGACGCAGTGTGGCGCGCCAACATCCATGGGCAGTTTGGCGGCGCGGCGCGGGACCTGGCACTCACCTACCAGCTCACCGGCGAATCGCGCTACGGCCGTGCGGCGGCCCGTCTCCTCCTGTGGTACGCTGACCGCTACGCGGATTTCCCCTTGGGCAGCGGCCCCGCCGGGAAGGGCAGGGTGATGTCGCAATCCCTGTCCGAGTGCACGTGGCTCCTCGGTATGTTCAACGCGGCCGACCTGGCGTACCCGGTGCTGACCGACGCCGAACGGAGACACCTGGAGCAGGACCTCATTCGCGCCGGTGCCGAACACACCAGCCACTACACCTTCGGCATCCACAACATCCAGTGCTGGCACAACGCCTGCCTGGCCTGTGCCGGCTACTTCCTCGGGGACCCCGACATGGTCCGGCGCGCCCGCGAAGGGAAGCTCGGCTTCGACGCGCAGGTCGACCAGGGCATCCTCGAAGACGGCATGTGGTACGAGCGGTCGATGGGGTACCACGACTACACGCTGAGTGCGCTCGTCGCCCATTGCGAAGCGGCCCGGCACGCGGGCGAGAAGCTCCACGAAGTCGGGCGCATTCGGAGGATGTTCACCTTCCCGCTGAGGCTGGCACAGCCCAATCTGGTGCTACCGTCCCTCAACGACCAAGGCTATACTCGCGGCCGGATTGGCCCCGAGCCGCTGGAACGAGCCGTTGCCTGGTACGGCGACGCAGAGGCGACCCGGGCGCTGCGGATGCTCTATGACACCGGCGCAAAGCGCGGTGGATTGGTCGCGCTGCAGTACGGCGAGGCGCTGCCTGACGTGGGCGAGTACCAGCCGCCCGGTAGCACGGACCTTCCCGGTGCGGGTTTGGTCGTTCTTCGTCAGGGCAAAGGAGGCGACACCACGTGCGCCATGCTCGAGTACGGCGAGCACGGCGGCGGGCACGGTCACCCCGACAAGCTGCAGCTCCTCTTGTGCGGACTGGGGCAGACCCTCTGTCCCGACCCGGGCACCGCAGGCTACGGCAGCCCGCTGCACGGCAAGTGGTTCAAGACCACAGCGGCGCACAACACGGTCACGGTCGGCATGACCTCCCAGAAACCGACCTCGGGGAAGCTGTTGGCGTTCGTAGTCGATGACCGCTACGCTGCGGCGACGGCGGAGTCGACCGGCGCCTACGACGGCTACCGAATGGTGCGGCGGCTTCTCCTATCGGGCAACTTCCTGGTGGACGTTCTGGACGTCCAAGGCGAGAAGCCGGACACGCTCGACTGGTTCCTGCGCGCGGTGGGTAGAGGCGAAGTTGGTCTGCCGCTCGTGCCCGTCACTGAGAAGGCGCCGAACGCCACCTACGCCTACCTTGCCGAACTCCGCGGCGCCGAGACCCCCGACCAGTGGACCGCGAGTTGGGAAGTGGATGACGGAGGGCGCCGGCTGCTGGTAACGATGGACGGCGCTGCGGGAACGCAAGTCGTGCACTGCCTCGCGCCGGGTGTTCCCGGGGAACCGAAGTGGTCCACACTGCGGGTCAGGCGAAGGGTGGCAACGACGCAGTTCGCTGCCGTCTATCAGATGCTGCCAAGGGGCGGGCTGCCGGCAAGCATCAGCTTCGACGGGAAGGCGATCCGCGTGGGCGATTCTCTCGTGGTGCTTGGGGAGACCCCGGAAGCACCACTCAGCCTGAAGTAGGGCGTCAGGGACGGGAGTGCTGTCGGTTTGCTCACGCCCTCGGCACGCAGGTCGTGGGGTGCCTCACGCCTTCGGCCCCAACCCCGCGATGCACTGATCCTCGCGGACCACCTTGCGCGGGCCGCCGTCGAGCGATGTGGACCAGTCCTGGGGCGTGGCGACGCTGTCGAACCGGTCGAGGATACCAAGGGATTTCGCGCGGTCGTAGATGAGTTGCCAGGCGCAATCGAGCCCCTCTCTGACCTCGCACTCGCCGTTGCGCGAGCCGCCGCACGGGCCGTTCATCAGGCGCTTGGCGCAGCGGGTGAGTGGGCAGATGCCGGCGAACTCGCCGAGGCGGCAGGCGCCGCAGCCCATGCACTTCTCGGTCCAGACGCCCTGGGATTCGAGGATGCCGATGAACTGCGTGTTGAGACCCGGGTAGACCGCCGTCTTCGGGAACCGCTCGGCGAGGGTCTGAACGCCAGCGCCGCAGCCGAAAGAGCAGACGGCGTCGTAGTCGCCGACGCGCGGAGCAACCAGGTCGATGAAGGCGTCTTCGCACTGGCGCTCGATGGTGCACTCGTCCACGACCACGCTCCCGCGGCCGATGAGCTTCAACGACATGCGCAAGGCTGAGCCAAGGATGCCGACCTCGCGCTCGCCGCCGGCCAGGCAGACCGTGACGCACGTGCCGCAGCCGACCAGCAACACACGCTCGTGGTCTTTGATCATGTCCCGGATTTCGGGGACCTTCTTGCGGTCGGCGACGATCATTGTGCGTCTCCTGATGGCGGCTTAGTACTACAACCGTACTTAGCTCGGGGCAGGTCTCCGACCGCCCCGAAACGCTTGACCGGAAGGTCTCAAAGGGCTGCGAATCCACGGGATTCGAGGAGACCTGTCGGTCCGGGGAGCGGCGGGGTCAGGAGACCCTCGCCGAGCACATTCGCGCTAAGTACGGTTGTAGTATTAGGCGTGCGGGTGGTCGGACGGTTCAGACGGATCGGGCGGAACGGACAGATCGGCGAAGTCGGCCGCGCCGGGAGCTGACGTCCCTCGCAACGGGCTGGGGCCCAGCCGAGCGAGGCGCTCGCTCATCTCCGTGGCAATCTGGGCGAAGCGCGGGCCTTCGGCGGAGGAGAGGTTGAACATCTCCAATCGCTCCGGCTCCAGCCCGATCTCACCGAGAAGTTGCTTGGCGCGCTCCACCCGGCGGCGGGCCCGGAGGTTGCCCTCGAGGAAGTGGCACTGCCCTTCCAGACAGCCCGCTACCATCACGCCGTCGGCGCCGCGCTCAAAGGCGGCGAGGAGGTAGTTGACCTCCAGCTTGCCGGTGCAGGGAAGCCGCAGCACGCGCACGTTGGGCGGGTACTGGAGGCGCATCGATCCGGCCAGATCTGCCGCCGCGTAGGCGCAGAAATGGCAGCAGAAAGCCAGGACGATGGGGTCACGATCGGTGGTTGGGGGCGTGTCAGTCACTTACGGTCACCTTCCGCCAGCGGGGCGGCGCGACGCCTGCCGGTTGGGCGAAGGGCGGGGCGGCGGGTTCTTCCTCCGCGCCCAGCAGGCTGCCCAGCGCGTTCAGAATCTGCGAGTCGAGGTAGTGCCGAAGTGAGATCGCTTTGGCGGGGCACTCGGCGGTGCAGCTTCCGCAGCCCATGCAGACGGCGCTCTGGACCTCGGCCTTGTTGACCTCGCCGATGCGCGGCGCCATGTACGGGCAGACGTGGACGCAGGTCATGCACGAGATGCACTTGTCGGGGTCTACCCAGGCAATCTGACCGCTGACCGGCATGCGCTTCTTCGACAGAATCGAGGCGGCGCGCGCGGCGACGGCGTTCGCTTGCGAGAGGGTCTCGCTGAGGAACTTGGGCGCGTGGGCGGTGCCGCAGAGGAAGAGACCTTCGGTGGCGAAGTCGACGGGGCGGAGCTTCATGTGGGCTTCGAGGAAGAAGCCGTCGGCGTTGAGCGGCACGCGAAGGAGGTCGCCCAACTCGTGCCGGTCCGCCCGCGGAACCATGGGCGCGGCCAACACCACCAAGTCGGGCTGCACCTCCAGATCGCGGTCGAGCGACGGCTCCCGGAAGCGAAGCTGGAGACCGCCGTTCACGTTGACCTCGGGTGGTTGCTCCGGCTCGTAGCGAACGAACAAAACGCCCTGTTCGCGTGCTTCGCGGTAGGCCGCTTCGCGAAAGCCGTATGTCCGCATGTCGCGGTAGAGCACCAGCACGCGGCAGTCGGGATGTTGCTTCTTCAGCAGCAACGCGTTCTTCACCGCGGTCGTGCAGCAGACGCGGCTGCAGTAGGGGCGCTCGTCGTTGCGCGACTCAACGCACTGGATCATCGCCACGGTGGCGTTGGCCGGCAGCGACAGGTCGCCCGCGGCTAACCGCCGATCCAACTCCAACTGGGTAAGCACGCGGTCGCTCTGACCGTAGCCGAAGCTCGTCGGCTTCTGCTCCGTCGCGCCGGTCGCCACGATCACGACGCCGTGTTCGATCTCGCGTTCGTCGCCATTGGTGGAAACGGTGGAGGTGAACTCACCCACGTGACCGTCGATCTTGGTGACGCGGGAGTTCAGGCTAACGGTGATGAGCGGGTTCGCGCAGAGGCGGTCGATTGTCTCGGTCAGGAATGCCTGTGGGTCCTGCCCGGAGAGCGTCGCGTGCAGGTCCCGCACGGTGCCGCCGAGTTGGTCAGCCTTCTCGACCAGCTCCACCGGGAAGCCCTGCTCCGCCAATTCCAGCGCAGCCGTCATTCCGGCAACGCCGCCGCCAGCGATCAGTGCCGTGTTCTTGACGGGGACGGTGTCCTCGCGCAATGGCTGCAGCTTGGCCGCGCGGCCGGCGATCATCCGGACGAGGTCGATGGCCTTCTGCGTGGCAGCCTCGGGGTCACCCGAGTGCACCCAGGAGCACTGGTCGCGGATGTTGGCCATTTCCAGCAAGTACGGGTTCAGCCCGGCGTCGCGGAGGGTGTCGCGGAAGATCGGCTCGTGGGTGCGCGGCGTGCAGGAAGCGACGACGATGCGATTCAGACGCAGCGCCTCGATCGTTTCCTTCATCGCGTTCTGCGTGTCGTCGGCGCAGGTGTAGGTGTTGTGCTCGGCGTGGACGACGTACGGCAGCTCGCGGGTCCGCCGGACAACGCGCTCGACATCGACGACGGAGGCGATGTTGCTGCCGCAGTGGCAGACGAACACGCCGACGCGCGGCGGTTCGTCGACGATGTCGCGCTCGGGCGGGTACTGCTTTTGGCGAACCTGCGTGCCTCGCGCCGATGCCAACAAAGCCATCGCTTTCGCTGCCGCGGCGCTGGCCTGCATGACGGTGTCGGGGATGTCCTTCGGCTCCTGGAAGGCGCCGCCAACGTACACGCCGGGTCGCGACGCCTCCAGCGGGCACAGCTCCGCCGTGTCGGCGAAGCCCCACTTGTTCAGCGCCACTCCGAGGCGCTCGGCCTGCCCTTGCAGCGAGGCACTCGGCTCGAGCCCGAGCGCCAGGACGACCATGTCGAACTCGTCCTCGACCTGCTTCCTGTCCGGGCCGTTGTAGACAAGGCGCAGGTTCCGGGTGCGCGGCAGCTCGTAGGTGCGCGAGATGAACGAGCGCACGAACCGCACGCCCAACTGCTTCTGCGCCCGTTCGCAGTAGCGGTCAAAGTCCTTGCCGAACGCGCGCAGGTCGAGGAAGAAGACCGTCACGTCGAGACCGGGCTCGTGCTCTTTGGCCAAGATCGCTTCTTTGGTGGTGGCCATGCAGCACACCGAAGAGCAGTAGTCGTTGTCACAGCCGTGATCGCGCGAACCGACGCACTGAACGAACGCCAACCGCTTGGGCGGCTTACCATCTGATGGGCGGCGAATGTGCCCCTCGGTCGGTCCCGCCGCCGACAGGAGTCGCTCGAACTGGACATTGGTCAGCACGTTGGGCGCATAGCCGAACCCGAACTCGCCACGCCGGGTGGCATCGAACGCCTCGAAGCCGGGCGTCAGCACGACGCTGCCGACGCTGAGGTCAACGAACTCCTCGGCTTGATCGTAGTCGATGGCCTTCGCCTGGCACACCTCGGCACAAAGCCCGCATTCGCCCGTTTTGAAGTGAACGCAGTTGTCGCGGTCGATAGCGGGCACGCGCGGCGCCGCCTGCGGATGCGCCAGGTCGATGTTCGGTCGGGCGGTGAGGAACTGGTCGTACCCAGTGACGTGCCCCGCCACTCGCCGCGCGGTGATGGTGCTGAGATCGACCCTCCCGGTGGGACAGACAAACACACAGGCGCCGCATGCCTGACAGGTCTCCGTGGTCTCGTCGAAGGCAGGACGCACTTCGCGCCACGGCCCGCGGCCGACGATGTTGGCCGCGCCGCGCCCCATGCGCTCAGTGCAGACGCGCACGCACAGGCCGCAGAGAATGCACTTGCCGTCGGCCAACGGCTCGAAGGGCGTCGACTCGACGCCGAGCCCGGCAGCGAACTCCGCCAGTTCCGTCGACTCGGGCGCCTCGGCCAACAGCAACTCAAGGATCGTCCGCCGTGAGGCCAGGACTTGCTCGGAGTCCGTGCGCACCACCATGTCGGCACTGACGGGATGGCGACACGAGGGCACGTACTGCGCCCCGCGCGGCGTCTGCACCTCGACAAGGCACACCCGGCAGGCGCTGTACGGCTTCAATCCGCGGTAGTGGCACAGCGTGGGGATGGAGATGCCCATCTGGCGGGCAGCGTCGAGGATGGTGACCTCGCGCGGCACTTCGGCCGTGCGGCCGTCGATGGTGATGGATACTCGATCTGAGGTGACTGCGGCCGGGCGTCCGTTCCCGTTGCTCATGCCGGTACCGCCTTTCCCACCGCACACACGCCCGCGGGGCAAGTGCCGCTGAGGTGCGCCTGGAACTCCTCCGGGAAATCTCGCAGGGCAGTGAACACCGGGTTGCACGCCACGTTGCCGAGACCGCAGGACGAGGCGATCTTTAGCGTCTGGCTGAGGCGTTCGAGTAGTGGCAGGTCCTCGGCCTTGCCTCGCCCTTCGCATAGCCGGTTCAAGATCGAGTGCATCTGGCGGGTGCCTTCGCGGCAGGGCGCGCACTTGCCGCAGGACTCTTCCATGAAGAAGCCGACGAGGTAGCGCGTCATATCAACCATGCAGGCGCTGTCGTCGAGGATGATGATGCCGCCGGTGCCCATCACGACGGTCTCGCCGGGCCGGTCGTCGGCGTCGATGGCGAGGTTGAGGGTCGAAGGCGGCAGGCAACCCTGAGAGGGTCCGCCTGCCTGGATGGCCTTCAGCGAGCGGTCGCCAACCAGCCCGCCGCCGATCTCGTAGACCAACTGCCGAAGCGTAAGGCCGAAGGGCACTTCCACCAGACCGGGGTTGTTGACGACGCCTTCGAGGGAGAACACGGTCGTGCCCGTCGTGCCCTTCGTTCCCATGGAAGCGTACCAGTCGGCGCCGCGGGTGAGAATCGGCGCGACACTCGCCCAGGTCTTCACGTTGTTGACGACCGTGGGCTTCCCCCACAGCCCCTCGGTCACGGGGTAGGGCGGGCGCGGGCGCGGCTCGCCAGCGTGCCCTTCCAGGGACTCGATCAGCGCGGTCTCTTCGCCGACGACATAGGCGCCGGCGCCGCGGCGCAGCGTGAGGCGGAACGACCAGCCGCTGCCGAAAATGTCGTCGCCGAGGAGTCCGTGCACCTCCGCTTCGGCGATGGCGTGTTGCAGAATCTGGATGGCCAGGGGGTACTCACTGCGGACGTAGAGATACCCCTCCCGGGCGCCGATGGCATACGAGCCGATCAGCATGCCCTCGATCACCGCGTGCGGGTCGCCCTCCAACACGTTCCGGTCCATGTAGGAGCCGGGCGCACCTTCATCGGCATTGCACACGACGTACTTGAGGTCTGCCTCTGCCGCGCGGGCGAAGCGCCATTTCTGCCCTGTTGGAAATGCCGCGCCGCCGCGGCCGCGCAGACCGGACTTGGAGACTTCCTCGATCACCTGTTCGGGCGTCAGCTCTGTGATCGCCCGCAAGGCGCCGCGGTACGCGCCGCGGGCCAGGCTCTCCTCGAGGGACCACGGGTCGATGGAGCCGCTGTTGCGCAGGATGACTTTCCGCTGGTGGCGGTAGAAGTCGAGGTCCTGCCAGATGGGCACGCCGCCAAGTTCGTTGACCGAGGGCGCGTACTCGTGCACTTCGCCGGTCGAGACATGGTCTTCCCGCTCGAACCGGCCGAGCGCGCGTTGTGGTTTCGTGTCGCCGTTAGCGGCGTAGGCGGCGAGCAAGTCGTGGGTCTTCTCCGCAGTCATGTCGCCATAGCTCACGCGGGGACCGCCGGGTAGCACCAGGTCGAGCAGCGGCTCGCGGCCGCAGCAGCCGATGCAGCCGGTCCGCGCGACGACGGCGTCCAGACCCAACGCGTCAACGGCTCTCCGGGCAGCGTCCTCAACGTCGCGAGCGCCCATGGCGACGCCGCACGTGGCGGAACCAATGAGGATCTTCAGCCGCTGGGGGTAGAGCGTTGCCGCACCAGCCGCCGCCAGCCGGTCCAAGTCTGCGAGGTTGCGTATCGGTGCGCTCATTCAAACCGCTCCAAGATCCGCGGCAGTCGGTCGGGAGTCAGTCTGCCGAAGCTCTCCCCATCAATGCGCATCGACGGCGAGAGCGCGCAGAGCCCGAGGCACCGAACCGGGCGCAAGGTGAACCGGCCGTCCTTGTCGGTCTCCCCGGCGCCGATCCCGAGCTTGTCCGCCAGCCGCTCCAGCAGCGCCCGCGATCCGCGCGCGTAGCAGGAGGTCCCGCTGCAGACTTCGATGACGTGTCGGCCCACCGGCTCAAAGGGGAACTCGTCGTAGAAGCTCGCCACGCGCAGGATGGCGGCGACGGGCACTTCCAGCCGCTGCGCCAGGTGCTCCAGCACGAGGCGTGGCAGGTAGCCGTACTCATGCTGCACGTCGTGAAGGATCGGCATCAGCCCGCCGGGATCGCTCTGGTGTCGCGAACAGACGGCGGTGAGTTTCACTTCATCGTCTTCGGTCAGCGGCTGGCTGGGCGTGTAGGCGTCGGGAGTCTGAACGACATTGCGAACGGGGCACGCCTGGATGCAGTCGCCGCAGCCCGTGCACTTTTCGGCGTCAACGCTGCGCGGCCGCTTGCGGACCTTCGCGGTGAAGTGGCCCGCCACTCCGTCCAGTGTCAGCACGTCCGCCATGGTCAGGATCTCGATGTTGAGGTCCCGCATGCACTCGACCAGCTTGGGCGAGATGATACAGGTCGCGCAGTCGCCGGTGGGGAAGGTCTTGTCCAGGCGCGCCATGCCGCCGCCGATGGTCGGGCTCTCTTCGACCAGGTAGACATGGAAGCCAGCAGCCGACAAGTCGATGGAAGCCTGAATGCCGGCGATGCCGCCGCCACAGACCAGGACGGAACCGGACAACTCCTGTTCGCCTGCCGGAGCAACAGCAGCGACTGCTTGTCCGCCGTTGCCGTTCATGCGATCCCTCCTGTCGCGGCCGCCGCGCCGAGGTTCGCTAACAACGGCTCTGCGCTGACCATCAGGGCATCGATCGCCACATCCTTACGGGACAGCCCCAACGCGAGCCCGAGCAACTGCGTGACGTACAGCACCGGAGTCGGCGGCAACGCGCCGTGTGCCTTGACCGCATCTTCCTGGCGCAGGTCGAGGTTCGACTGGCACAGCGGGCAGGCGACGGCGATGCAATCCGCGCCCGCTTCCCGCGCCATGGCGAGGAGCTTGTGAGTCAGCCGCAGCACCACGTCGCTGTTGGTGATCGAGAGCGCCGCGCCGCAGCATTCGGTCTTGTAGGGCCAGTCCACCGGCTCGGCGCCGGCGGCTACGAGGAGGTCGTCCATACAGGTCGGGTGCTCGGCGTTGTCGAACGCGGCGACTTCGGGCGGCCGCGTCAGCAGGCAGCCGTAGTAGCAGGCGACACGGAGCCCGCTGAGCGGCTGCGTCACCTTGGCGCGAATGGCGTCCACACCACAGTGGTTGACCAACACGTCCAGGAGGTGCAGAACTTCGACGCTGCCGTCGTACGGCCGGCCGAGCACGCGCTCCGCGCGCTGCCGCTCCGCCAAGTCGCTGCCGATCTTGTGGTTGGCGGTGCGGCACCGCGAGTAGCACGAGGCGCAGGCGGTCATCATCGGCACGCCCAACTCCCGCGCCTTGAGCAGGTTCACAGCCGGCAGCGCCACCGCGACCGCCGCATTGCTGGTATGCGCCGGCGTCGAACCGCAGCACGTCCAGTCCGGGAGGTCCTGCAACTCGATGCCCAACGCGCGACAAACCGCCCGCGTGGACTTGTCGAAGTCCCACGCGGTGGATTCGAGGCTGCAACCGGGGAAGTAGGCGTATCTCATCGCTTCCCCTCAGCCTCCGCGCGCTCGAACACCTTCCGCACCTCCGCTGCGCTGCCGCTCTTCTTCGGGAGCAGGGCGAGCTTGTGCTTCTTGAGCAGCTTCGGCACTTTGTCCATATCCTCGAACAGCGCACCACTGCGGAGCTTGTAGCCGGCCAAGGCGCCCATTTCGTAGACGCGGCCGAGTCGGCGGACGCTGCCGAGGAAGGTGCTGCTGAAGTGCTGTGCGCGGGCTTGCGGGCCGACAACTTTGCGCTCGACGGCCAGGATGCGCAGGGCGTCCATCACGCCGGCGATGTCGATGCCTTGCGGGCAGCGCGTCGTGCACGCTTCGCAAGAGGCGCAGAGCCAGATGCCGCGGCTGCCGAGGGCTTCGTCAGCGGCGCCGAGTTGGATCAGCCGCATGAGCTGACTGGACGAAAAGTCTGTCTCGGGACCGACGGGGCAGCCAGTCGAGCACTTGTGGCACTGATAGCACGCGCTGACCGGCGTGCCGCTGCGGCGCTCGACTTCGCGCAGGAAGGCACTATCGTTCCATTCGAGGGGAGTCGCCATCGCTATTCGCCTGCGCCGTCCGTCTCGGTGGCGTGAGCCAGGGGCACAACCTTCCGGTACACGTGTTCGGGTGGCTGGAGTTCGCCTTCCACGGTGAGCAGGTCGCGCTCGACCTGGATGCCGAAGAGTCGCTCGTTCTCTTGCAGGAAGGGCAGGATCAGCTTCCAGTCGGCGGTCGTCAACCGTCGGTAGACACCGCCGTTCAACTGCTCCTCGACAAGGCTGTGGTGGGGGTCGCGGACGAAGATGCAGCCGCCCGACGCTAACGAGAGCAGGTTGCTACCCGGGTAGGGCAGTTCGAGCGGAACGACGTTCCCGTCGGCGTCGAACTGCACTCCGTTGAGAATCGCGAAGCCGCCGCCGTTGTGTGGGTCGCCCGCCATAAACGACTCGGCCAAGAAGTCCAGCGCCGTGCCGTTGATGACGACCTTCGGCCGCCCGACGGCGTTGATCAGCGGTCGCCCGGCGGCGTTGCCGAGGACGTACACCTCGCCACCCTTCGCGCCGTACAAGAACGTCTGGCCGACGTCGCCATAGACAACGAGCTTGCCGCTCTTCGCAATCTGGCAGAGCTGGTCCTGGGCGTTGCCGTGGACGTAGCACTCGAGACCGTCGATCCCGGAACCGAGGTAGTCGCCGGGGTTGTCGTAGCAGTCGATTCGCAGCCCGGCGGTGTCGGGACCGAAGCCGACCGCGTGGAAGCGCGTGCCGCGCACGTTGTAGTGAACCAGGCGCTGCCAGCCGAGGTGATATGCCTTGACCGCCAGCGCGGCGTCGCAGTTCTCGCCTTCCGGGCTGAAGCCCCGCGCGTCGATCAGCAGCGTCGTCTCGCCGTCATCCGGACCGCGGAGCGTCTCCCGCGTATCCCAGGTGATCCGGCGCAACGCGCCGGCGCCGCCCTGACTCAGGCGCGGCTGCCGCTCGAAGATCCGCTCCAGCCCGCCGCGCAGGATGGTGAGCACCGAACTGCGCTTCTTGTCGCCCGTCGGATAGCGTCGGTCGAGGCAAAGCGTCAGCGCGTCGATGCCGAGGGCGGGCGCGGCGTCGGCAGTCTGGTCAGCAAGCTCGTCCACAAACCACCGCAGCCGGTCGTAGTCCCACTCAACAAGCGAGTCGCGGACCTTCGCGAACAGCGCTCCCGCGTCGCCGCGCTCTGCCGCATCCTTGAGGTCGTCGCTGTCCTCTTCCGTCCTTGCCTCACTACGCACCGCCACCGACAAATCCGCATGAACCTGCCCGGGCGGCGTCGCCACCGGCCGACCGAACTTGTCGGTCACGCGCATGACATACTCACCGCTGCCGTTGTTGGGCGAGACCGTCAGCACAAACGCGCCGCCATCGGTGTGGCTGCCGCCGCGAGCGTTCCAGTAGTGATCGGCGATGGGCGTGAAGCGCTTGTCTTCGCTTGCCAGGCTGGCCAACGTCGCGTCGATGGCCTGCTTCTCGGAGCAGATCAGACCGATGGACACTTCGCCTTCCTGGAGCGCGAACACCTGGGGCCGGAGCATTGCCGTGTCGGTGATGCCGATGAGCTGAAACTCGCCGCTGTTGGCGAGGCTGCGGGCGATGATGAAGAACCACGGTCCGTCCGGCGAGCCGTGCATGTGCGTCGCCTGAAGCTGGCGGTAGATACGCTGCTTCTCTTGGGGCAGTTGGTCGAAGTCCAACTCCGTGGTCGGCGCCATCGCCTCGATGGAGTACTCCAGCGGGTAGCGGTAAATGCGGTCCCACAAGTCAAAGAGCTGAACCGAGACTTCGGTGTCGGTCAGGAACTGCGGGAATCGGTTGCGCTGAGCCAGGTACTCACTGACCGAATGGTAGTTGGCGAAGTCCCCGTTGTGGACCAGCGCTTCGTTCAGACCGATGAACGGATGAGCGCCACCCGGATGCCAGACGCGGCCTTTGGTCGGGTAGCGTTGATGGGCGATCCACACGTGAGCGCGCATGTCCTGCATGCGGTAGTACTGCACTGCCGCTTCGGCAAACCCGACGATTTTGACGATCAGCAGGTTGCGGCCATGCGACACCACGAAGGCGCGCTGCTCACCCAGCGACGCGTAGAACTCCTGGTTCAGGCGGAGTGAGTTCTGGTAGATGAACTCGTCGGCAACGTCGCGCTCCGACAGCGCGGTTAGCCCCTTGTCCTCCGCAAATCGCTGGAGCACGTCGGGCTTGACGCGGACGAAGTACCGCGCCACATCCGGTGGCTTGATTTCCAGCAGCTCGATGTCGCGGTAGTCATCCACCGTCGGAATCATGCCGCCCTGATCGATCTCGAAGAACGGTTCGAGGTACTTCCGCTCCACCTCGCCGCGGGCGCCGGGATCGAGCAAGGCGACCTGCAACAGGTAGTCCTCCTGCAACACCTTCCGCGAGACGCCCAAGTCTTCCGGCACCAGTCCGCAAGCCGCGATACCGCCGCCCTTGCCGTTGCCGCGGTTGCGCATCTGGATGGACGGCTCATAGATGTGCCGGCCGCTGACAGGGATCGTGCACGCAAACCCGGTGACGCCGCAGCCGCCTTCCGCCTCGCGGGGCCGCAGTGGCAGCTCGCCATCCGGTCGGAAACACGCGTTCGCGCGGATGAGCGCTTCAGCGCGAGCGGTCGGGAACGCCTGATTGTGAGTGCGGCGTTTCGTCATGAGGCTGCGTTGCTCTCGTAGTCCAGATGCGTCAGCAGGTCCGTCCGCCCGCGCAGCGCTGCCACGGAGTCGAGCCCCAGCCGATACAGAATATCGACTAACATCTCCCGCCAGGCGCTGTAGAGGTTGACGAGACGCTGGGTGCACCACTGGGTGGTCATCAGGTCCATCAGTTCGGTGTCAGTGGTGGCAATGCCCCGAGCGCAGCCGCGGCCGCTCTCGCAATTTCCACAGCGGATGCAGCCCAGTGCCACCAACTCGGCTGTGCCGACTACACAGCCGTCGGCGCCCAACGCGATGGCTTTGGCAATGTCCATGGGGGTACGGACGCCGCCGCTGGCGATGAGGGTCATCTGCTCGCGGATGCCCTCGTCGACCAGGAACTGGTGCACGCGGTTGATGGCGTACTCGATGGGCATCGCGATGTTCTTCTTCGCGACGTTGGGCGCGGCGCCGGTGCCGCCGTAGCTGCCGTCGAGGTGGGCGATGTGTGCGCCGGCGCAGTACGAGCCGACGGCGACCATGTCGACATCGACCGGTGTCGAGACCTTGGCGGATAGGAGTGCGTTGGGGTTGACGTGCGCGATCCAGTCGAGGTGCTTCCTGTGGTCCTCGACGGAGTAGACGCTGTGGAACGGGAATGGAGAGAACAGCGGAAAGCCCTGCACCGCCTCGCGCATCGCGGCGACGGCCGGGGTGTTCTTGTCACCCAGCAGGTGCCCGCCCAAACCGGGCTTGGCCCCTTGGGCGTACTTGAACTCGACGATCGGCGCCCGCTGGATGGTCTCCTCGCGCACGCCGAACAGCCCGGTGGCGACCTGGGTGATGATGTGCTTTGCGTACGGCACCAGCCGCGGGGGGTAGCCGCCTTCACCGGTGCACGAGAAGGTGTTCCACGCCTTGGCCACGCGGGCCTTGGCCATCATGGTGTACACGCTGACCGAGCCAAACGACATCCCGCCGCCGTACCACGGGACATCGATCTTGAGCTTGGGTCGGGAGTCGTCTTTGCGGCGGTTGAGCAGGAGTTCGGTGGAGATGTCTTCGCGCTGCAGGTCGGCGGGCGGCGCCTCGGGGAAGCGCAGCCGCAGCTTGTCGAACCCGCCGCCCGAGTCGCCGGTCTCGCTGTTGAGGTGGGGTCCCGGCGCGTGCCCGGTTTCGGCCATGACCCAGTTGCTGACGAGCAGATCCGCCGTCCAGCGGTAGTCGCCGAGGGTGTCGAACACCGGATTCTCAGTCAGCGACAGGGCGCCTTCGGGGCAGGCGCCAATGCAGAAGTGATCGGTCTTCGCGCAGTCAGGCCCGAGGCACCGATAGTCAAACGGCCGAATCGGCAACCCGTAGCCCTCCGGCCGCACGTGCACGCCGTGCGGGCAGAGCTGCGCGCACCTGCCGCACCGGATGCACCCGGACGAGCGGTGAACGCTGAACTTGCCGATCTCGTTGCGGTAGCGCGGCGGCGCCGGGCGCACGTCCCGCGAGACCTGGGCGAACTCCGGCTGGGACAGGAAGTCCTCGGGGGATTGAGGCGTAGCGCCGGACGCTGTTGCTGTGGTAGCCACCAGTTGCCCGCCTCCTTCCGTTTGCCGAACAGCCGGCCGAACGAATCGCGTTCCAGGTCTTCGAAGAACATCGCGCGGCCCGTCTCGCCGCGAAGTCGGCGCGCTTCGCGGATGCCCATGGCGCCCATCAACTCGATGAGCTGGTGGTGCCAGGCGCCCATGAGGTTGACGAGGCGGTGGGTGGCGTATTCGAGGTCGGCTTCTTCCAGCGCGATTTGGCAGAGCTCACCGCGTTCGCACTCCAAGCAGAGGCGGCATTCGAGCGCGATCACCAAGGGCAGATCGATGGCGACCAGGTCGGCGCCGCAGATGAGCGCCTTAACCACATGCTCGGCCATAGCGATGCCGCCGGAGGCAATCAGCGTGACTTGGTCACGAAGGAGGCTCTTCACCAGGGCGCCATGAACCTCGCGCAGCACGTCGCGGGCATGACGCGGTTCGGGCGCCTCTTCGCGACCGTGGGAGTCGAACACCAAGTGGACGACCTCTGCTCCGTCGCGGGCAAGTTGCAGCACCCGTTCCGTAGCGGCGGGATTCGCCGGGACGCGAATGACCACGATCTGGGCCGGGTTCTTCTCTTTCAACGAGGCGCAGACCGCCATCACGTCATCGCAGTCCGAGACCATGGCGATCGGCGCGCCAGTCAGCGCCTCGTTCGCCGCAGCGTCGGCGCCGGTTGCCCACGGGAGCGCCCGTTCGTGTTTCGGATCGACGCCCTCGGGCGTGTCCTCAACCGGCACGATGGCCAGCAGCCCTAACGCTTTCGCAGCCTCCTGGGTGGCCGCACCCACCGAGCCGCGATACCAGTTCCGCGGCAGCACCTCGAAGATCACCGGCATCGGGATCTCGGCCAGCGGCGGCGGCGAGACGGCCAACTTACCGTCCTCGAACGCGAGATGGTCCAGCTTCCGGCCGATGTCCACTCCGGTATTGATGTACTCGCGGCCGTGGATCCCGTCGCGCGTCGGCCGGACGATCTCCGACATGTCGGTCCACATGGAGTCGAACCCGGAGCCACTGAACGGACCGTTGTAGCCGGACCCGGAAATCGGAATGCTGCCCGATTCTGACTGGAACCAAGTCGTCAGCAAGATGTTCGGCGTGAAGTAGTCGTCGCCCAAGCACTCGTACTCGGGGTTGAGCACGCGGGTGAGGATGCCCTTGGTGCAGTTCTGTACGCAGTTGAGGCAGCCCTTGCACTGATAAATGTAGTCGAGGTACCCACGCTCCTCGTGCAGCGTGTCGTACTCGTCGCGGAATAACCCGTAGATGCACGAGCGCTTGACGCAGTTGTGGCAACTCGCGCAGTCCTCGCGCCAGTCCACAATGCCGAGCTTTCCCGCAGGGCGAACGCGGGGAGGGGCTGGGTGGGTGTGGATGTGGTACTTGGCTGGCACGGTTAGTCGATCACCAGCCCTGAACGCTCGATGACTGCCAATGCTGCAGTTGGCTCACCGCCGATTGTGAACCCACGCAGGCCGTCGATCTTCGACAGACGGTCAATGGTCTCCACGGCCAGGTCAATCCCGAGTTCGCGCTGTGCGCGGCTGTCCGCGCCTGCCGCGAGGCGCTCCAGTACCGCAGCCGGGATCACTGGAGACGGCCGCCGGCGGGCTTCAGCCTGGGCTGCGTCGGCGTCGGCCAGTGGCTCGACGCCCGCGAGGATGGCGACGCGGTCTTGGAGACCCCGCTCGGTGACCGCCGTCCACCACTGCTCGAAGCGTGCGAGGTCGTAGACCGGCTGAGTAACAAGGAAGCGCGCGCCGGTCTCAACCTTCTTGGCGAGGCGAGCAACCTGCATCTCCAGGGGATCGGCGTACGGAGCGGCCACGCCCCCCAAGCAAAGCTCTTCCCCGGCCAGCCGCTCTTCGCCGGCGCCGTTGGCGCAAAGATTCGTCAGCACCTGGGTCAGTTGGACAGAGTCGAGATCGAACACGCTCTTGGCGGCACTATATGCCCCGAGGGTCTGATGCGTACCGCTTGTGCATAGGAAGTTCCGGACGCCCAGCGCCTGCGCACCAAGGCAGTCCGACAGGAGGGCGATGCGGTTGCGGTCCCGGGTGGTGAGTGTCAGAACCGGCTCGACACCCTCCGCCGCAATCAGCGCCGCCGCCGCCAGCGCCGACATGGTGACTCCGTGGTGGTTGTCGCTGACACCAATCGCGTGGACCTTGCCGGCAAACTGCTGGGCAAGCTCGCGGAGTGGCGCGGGATCGCTTCCCTTCGGGGGCGACGCCAGCGTAAGCAAGACTTGCTTGCCGGACTCGAGCTGCTTGTGTAGCGCTGTCTTTTCTTTTGCCATAGGGTACAACCTTGCGTGCGCAATCCCCGTGTCCAGGCGACCCTTAGGGCGACCGAAGCCTGACAACGGCGCCGTTCGGTCGGCTATGCGGCCGCTCGCACCGGGCTGTCACCCAGCGCACAGATTCTGTCCACCGCTTGGCGAACCAGTTCGTCGAGGGGTGTCGGGGAGTCGTCGCGGGAGTAGTGCAGCAGCTCGGCGCGTTCGGGTTCGAGCCCAATCTCGGCGAGCAGTCGCTTGGCGGTAGCGGTCCGGACTTCGGCACGGTAGTTGCCTTGCGACAGCTTGCACTCGCCCTTAGGGCAAGCAACCACGCACAGCCCCCGGGCGCCGCCCTCGAGGGCATGGAACAGGTACTGTGCGTCGATTTTGCCGCTGCAGGGAATCTCTCGGACCACGACGTGCGCGCCGTCCTGGCGCCACTGCCGGGGAAGGTGTCCGCCGTCCGGAATGCAGTTGCGACAGAGATAGACGATGACATCCGGAGGTGAGGCGGCCATAGGGTTCCCTTTCAACGAAGCCCCGGGGAATGCAAAGCTGCTGCCACGGACGTGAGCTCGGCCGGCTTACGCTCCGGGCCCAGGCCCGCGGGGGATTTGTCCCTGTCCCGAGAGGAGCCGGGCCGACGACCAGCCGTCGCGATCTCCGCAGCAGTGGTGCGTTCGCGCCGCGCACCTGATACAATACCCCACGGCGCAAGGCGCCCCGGGCGCGCGGCAGATTCCGTGGTCGGCAACGGCACGGGGAGGGAGGTTTCCCGTCTGTCGCGTTCTGCTGGAGCGAAGTGGGGTGTTGGGGGAAAACCTGACCGCGCCATGGTGACGTTCTGTGCACACTCATTATCGGGCGACGACGCCTCCTGATCAGGCTGCCGACTTCGCCCGCTCCTCCATCGCTGCAATCATCCCCGTCTTCAACGAGGCCGGCAGGGTCGGCCGCGTGTTGTCTGTCCTACGACAGGTGACCGAGTTGGCGGAGATCCTTGTTGTGGACGATGGTTCGACGGACAACACCGCGGCGGAGGTCCAGCAGGCTGCAACCCTTGATGGGCGAATGCGCTGTTTGGAGCTCCCCGGCAACCGGGGGAAGGGCGGGGCCCTCTTCGCCGGCGCTCACGCAACTGCCGCCGACCTACTGCTGTTCCTGGATGGTGACCTGATCGGCCTGCAGCGGCACCACGTGCCTGCCCTTATTGGTCCGGTTGCGAGCGGGCAGGCAGACATGGCTGTTGGGCTTTTCCGAGGCGGTCGGCCGGACACCGACTTTGCGCATCGGGCGACCCCATGGCTCAGCGGCCAGCGCTGTGTGCGCCGAGACTTGTTCCTGCAAGTGGACGAGGAGGCCTCGGCAGGCTACGGCGTGGAGACCGCCCTGACCCTCGCGGCTCGCAGCGGCAAGTGGCGCCTGGAGTACGTTGGGCTGCAAGGGGTGTCCCACCCGCCCAGCGAGATGCGTCGCGGGCTGTGGCGGGGTGCCGGCACTCGTTCTCGCATGTACGGTCAGATCCTCCGCGCGTGGCGAGTGGACCGCAAGCGTCGCGCCCTAACGCGGCGCTCCTCGCGCCGCGCTCGCAGGCTCTCCAGAGCGCACGCTGCGTCGCGTCGCGGCGGCTTCGCTCGCCACCGTTCACAGGCGCTGTCGAGCCTGCGACTGCGCGAGTTGGGCCCCCTTCCGCTCGCGGGCGTCCGGCGCTTACTGGTCGTTGGTGCGCACCCGGACGATGAGACGATCGGCGTGGGGGGGGTGATCCAGGCGGCGTTGTCGCAAGGCGCCGAGGTGAAGGTGGTTGTGCTCACCAACGGTGATGGCCAAGCACTGGCGCCGCTGGCCCTGCGGCGACGCTTGGTGGCGCGCCCGGCTGACTACGTGACCAGCGGCGTTATCCGCGAGTCGGAGACTGTGGCGGCCATGGGGGCGCTGGGTGTGCCCGCGAGCTCCCTCGTGTTCCTGGGGTACCCGGACCGCCTGTTGGAGAAGCTGTGGCTGTCGGACTGGAGCACTGGGCGCACCTTCCGGTCCAAGTACACACGAAGGACCAGCAGTCCCTATCCGAGCACGCACGATTCCGGCGCGCGGTACTGCGGCAGGGACGTCTTGGACGACCTCAGAACGGTCATCGACCAGTTTCGGCCGGACTCGATCGTGGTACACCACCCCAACGATGCGCACCCCGATCACCGCGCCGCCAGCAACTTCTGCCAGTTGGCTTTGGGCGAACTGACCGCGCGAGAGACAGCGTACTGCGCGTCTGTCTGGGCGTATCTGGTGCACTATGGACGGTTCCCCAGGCCACGAGGGGTGCACCCGGAGGTGGCACTGCTGCCGCCGGCGCGGCTGTCCGGCGAACCGAATCACTGGGTACGAGCGGACCTGACGCCGGAGCAAGTGCAGGCGAAGCGCGCTGCCCTGCAGGCGTACACCTCGCAGCTTGTACTGCTCCGCTCCTTTCTCCCGAGCTTCTCGCGTCGGAACGAGCTGTTTGCCGCGCTCACCACTACCGGTCTGGAGGAACGGACCGTGTCACTCGTCGACGTCGAGGCGAGGGGCTCGGCAGAGGGAACAGCGACGCTCGCGCCCCTCCCGCTGTCCGAACCGGTCGGTACGGGCGCCCGCCGACGGCTGCTCGGCGTTGCCGACCTGGTGGGTGTCGGGGCACATCGCGCCGGTGGGCAGGTGTGGGTGACGGCACACACGCGGGCGCCGTTGGTGCGGGCGTTTCGCTACCGACTCCTGGCGAAGCTGCCGACCGGACAGACGGTGACCGCCCGCTGGCCCGGCAAGGCCGTGCGCACGGGGCGAGCCGCGTTTTCGTTCCCGGTGAACCTCGCGTTGGGCGACGATCCGGCAATCTTGGGGTTCGCTGCCGAAGTTCGTCGTGGGGGGGCTGTCGACCGAACCGGCTGGCACTTCGTGACGCTCCAGGGCCCGGCGGTATGACGTGGCTTAGACGGGTACTGGCAGTCGCCGCCTTTGCGGTTGTGCTCTACCTATTCTGGCCGCTCATCGGGCAGTTGAGGGACGCCGTCCATCTCTTCCGGGAGGCGAACTGGGGATGGATGGCGGCGGCTGCGGTCATCCATCTAGGCTCTTACTCGTTCCTGGCCGCGCTGAACTACCTCCTGCTGCGGCCGTTCCGAGGGCATGCCACGTTCTGGCAGCTCATGGCGATCCTCCCGGCGATGGCGTTCGTCGAGGTAGCTCTCCCCAGCGCGGGAGCAAGTGGGCTGGTTCTCCGCGCGCGTCTATTGGGGCGCTTGGGCTACTCGCCCGAGGTCTCGTCATTCACCCTGTTGCTGGAGACGCTGTACCTGTTCGCCATGATGGTAGGGGTCTCGGTCTCCGGGCTTTGGTACCTGCTCCATAGCGGCGAGATGAAGCTGTCGCAGTTGGCGTTTCTGGTGGGGTTGGCTGCATTGATCGTCGGCGCCGCGCTGGCAGCCTTCGTGGCGGGCCGCGACCGCGAACGGGCCCTCCGGTGGACGCTTGCGTTAGTCGCTCGGTGGGATAACCTGAAGGCCCGCTTCCCGAAGTTGCCGTCCCGCTCGCCCGAGGCCGTGACCGCGCGCCTCCACAACTTCTATGATGGGCTTGGAGAACTCGGCGAGACGCCGCGTTGGCCGTTCCTGACGACGGCGTTCGGCCGTGTGGCGCTGGACGTCGCGACTCTTGGTGCGTGCTTCGCGGCGTTCCACCATCCCGTCTCCGTTGGCGTGCTGCTGACGGGGTACGGGTTGACGCTCCTCCTGAGTGCCATGGCCGCGCTTCCCGGAGGAATGGGGCTCGCCGACGCGTCCCTGGTGGTCATCTACGCACGGCTGGGCGCCCCGGGCGCTGTGGCTATTGCCGCGGCGCTTACGTACCGGTTGATCGCGTTCTGGTTGCTCCGGTTCGTCGGTTTCGTCAGTTGGCAAGTCCAGGAGGCACGGTTGTGAGCAGCACAGAGAGCGTTAGGCAGCATTTCGACGAACGGGCGGCCCGGTACGACAACTGGGTCTCGGGCTTCGCCGGCGAGCAGGAGTTGCGGGTGGTCCGCACGATGATGCCCTCCGGCTCGACGGTGCTCGACTACGGCTGCGGCACGGGCCGAACTACGCTCGACCTACTCCGCCGCGGGTGCGAAGTGACCGGCTACGATCTCTCGCCGGAGATGCTCGGGCGGGCGAAGGCAAAGGCAGCAGAGCGAGGGTACCGAGCGGAGTTCACCGCTGATCCGGCAACGCTCACCGGCCGAACGTGGCCGGTGGTCGCGTGCATTGGTGTGCTTGACTACGCGCCGAACCCTCTGCCGCTGCTGCGCACGTTACGCGGCCACGTTGCTCCCGGGGGGCGTCTTGTTGTCACCTACCCGAACGCCACCAGCCTGCTCTGCTGGACCTACATCGCGTCGTCGCGGTGGACCGTCCCGGCATACGCGCGGACGCTCTGGTTCACCGAGAGGGCTGCCGCTGCCGCGGAACTGCAGGTCGAGTGCGTGAGGTTCGCCTTCCCGCCGATCCCGGGACTCGGACACACTCTCGCCCTGCGGCTGCGCCGAAAGGAATAACGCTGACGCTGGCGGCGGCGACCGCGAACCACCGAACAGCGCGCCCGGAGACAGCCAAGCATCAACCGGTCGTCACGCCCGATGTCTTGGGTCGAACCGCGCAATCGCGCCACACCGATTGCGGCAGCAGCGAGACGGGCGCCCACGGAAGGTCGCCGTAACGGTTGCCAGGTCTGTCTGTGAGTAAGGCAGGAACCGACAGGATCACTGGGGAGCGCTTGCTTCGGGCGGGTATGGGGCACCCCCTAAGGTTGTTGGTGTCGCCCTAGGATCCCCTCGCGGCAGGAGTTTGCTACACTGGCGCGGAGTTCGGTCCCGCCGTGCTAAGGCGCCAAGCCGCAGAACTGCATTACGGCCAAACTGTCGAAGGCGCCCTTAGCTGACGCCTGACCGCTGAAGGCTGATTGCTGTCCTCAAGGGAGACAACGAATCTCATGGCCCAGCGACCCCTCCGCCTCGGCCTCATCGGCGTAGCGCATCGCGCCGCGGTGGCGAAGAACTGGGATGAAGACGAGCGCGCGGAGGTGGTCGCCGGCGCGGACATCGTGGACGCGTACCTCGACGCCTTCCGCAAGGACTACGCGCCGAACAACCCCTCCACGACCAGCGATTGGCGCCAACTCGTGGCTCGCGATGACCTGGATGCCATCGGCGTGTTCACGCCCGACAACCTGCACGCTGCGCCGGCTGTCGCTGCACTCAAGGCCGGCAAACACGTGTTCAGCGAGAAGCCGATGGCCCTCTCCGTCGAGGATTGCGACCGGATGATCGAGGCGGAGACCCACGCATGTGCAGGGCGTTCCTGGACTACGTGCTCGACGGGGTGGAGCCGCTCTCCGCTCCGCAAGCCGGCCGGCTCGCGGTCGCGGTCGGCTGCGCTGCGGCGCACTCGATCCGGAATGGGAACGTGCCGGTGGAGGTGGGGTGACGCGACGAGTGGAGGATGGAGTTCCAACGCCGGCTGGTCGCGGCCACTTCGCCGCGCTTGTGCCGCCATCGTCCGCCCGCCGACCATTCTGGTAGACTACACTAACCATGCGCGCGCCTCCGCACCAAACGATGCGGTTCTCGGAGATCACCCGGGGCCTGCGGCTGCTGACGATCAACGCGGTGCTGGCGACGCTGTTCGGCTCGGCGACGGTGGGCACGTTCTCGACTGGGTTCGCGGTTGAGCTGGGGGCCAGCGACTTCCTGGTGGGGTGGCTGGGGGCGGCGCCGGGGTTCGGGCAGATCCTGCAGTTCTTCTCCCCGTTCGTCATTGAGCGGCTGCGCGCACGGAAGCCGTTGTGCCTGCTGCTGTATCTGGGCGGTTACCTCGTGTGGGTCCCGATTGCCCTGCTACCGTGGCTGCCAGCGGCGGTGCCCCGAGTGTTCCTGCTGCTTGGGCTGCTCTTCGTCTCCACCTCGCTCTTCAGCTTCGCTCTGCCGGCGGGCATCTCGTGGATTACGGATCTCATTCCGGAGAACATCCGCGGGCGGTACATGGGCCGGCAAAACGCGCTTGCGGGCATCGCGGGGTTGCTGGTGACGCTGGCCGCGGGGCGGTTTGTGGAACTCCCGCCGAAGCTGCACTCCTTTGCGTTCCTCTTCGCGTTTGGGGTGGCGTGCGGTCTGGCTGCAGTCGCGGTGTTGTCCGCTACTCCGGAACCCCTCAAGCGGTCCTCGCCTCGGCTGCCGGTGTGGCGGTTCATCGGACTGCCGTTCCGGCGGCCGCGGTTCCGCAACTTCATGGCGTACCTTGCGCTGCGGTCGCTGGCAACGTTCATCGCAGCGCCGTTCTTCATCCTCTTCATGCTCAAGTTCCTGAAGGTGCCGTACTTCGAGATTGGCCTCTTCACGGCTGTTTCCTCGTTGGCGACGATGGTCACCTACCCTCTGTGGGGGTACCTGGCGGACAAGTACGGGAACCTCCCCGTAATGAAGCTGTGTGCGTTCGGGCTGTCCGTCATCCCCGGGCTGTGGCTGTTCGCCACTCCCGGCAACTACCGGTACCTACTGCCCCTGTTCTTTGCGTATGCCGGAGTCGTGGCGGCGGGCTTCATCCTGTCTCAGTTCAACCTGCTGATGAAGATCGCACCCGAACAGAACCGGACGGTGTACCTCGGGACATGCTACGGGCTCATCGGCGTGGGCAGCGCAGTCGGACCCGTGATCGGCGGAACAATCGCGAAAGCCGCGGCGAACAGCACCCATTTGTTCGGGGTTGCATGGACCAACATCCACTACGTGATGGTGGTGTCCTGCGCGTGCCGGCTGCTAACCACTGCCTTGCTGCCGTTGATCCGTGAGCGGAACGTAGCCGAGACCGGCGAGATGGTTCGGCAGGTGGTGGGGCGTCATCCGTTGTCTGCGCTGGTCAACCTGGTGCTGTTCCTGCGTCGTCCCCGCGAGCGGGCGCGCGTGCAGGCGCTGCATGGCCTGGGCGCGGCCCGAGCGCGCGTTGCCGTGTCTGAGCTGGTCGCTTCGCTTGACGACCCGAGCTACGAGGTGCGTCGCGGCGCGGCTCGTGTTCTCGGCGACATCGGCGATCGCGAGGCCGTGGCTCCACTGAGGGCGAAGTTGTTTGACCCAACTGCCGACGTGATAGAGGAGTGTGCCGTCTCGCTGGGCAAGATCGGCGACCCGGACGCCGTGCCCGCGCTCACTGAGTTGCTGGACCGGCCGCACCGGTCTGTGAGGAAGAACGCGATCATTGCTCTTGGCGCGCTGCCCGGGGAGGCCAGCACGGCAGCGCTCTGGGAGCAACTCGAGCGTGAGCACGAGACCTCCTTGCGCGCATTGATCGCGGATGGGCTGGCTCGACACGGCGAGGCGCGAGTGGCGCGCGTCCTGCGGTCCCTCCTGCGCGAATGCCATAGCCCGCTGCTGCGCCGGCAGAGCGCCTACTCGCTGGCACGGCTGTTGGGCGACAGCAACGCGTTCTACGGTTTGCTGCAGACAGAACCGCTCGCGCTGAGCGGCGCCGTCCAGCGGCTCGTGCGAGCTGCAGGTGCCGAACTCACGCGCGGGTTCGCCCCCGCTGAGCGCGACGCCCTCCTGAGGGAGCTACAGCGTGCGGTGCGCTACTTCGAGCAGGCGGACTACCGGCACGCGATCGGGCCCCTCCGCAGGGCCGTGACCGAGGCGTTGACAGCAGTGGCGCTACGACAGACGCGGTCGGTTGCCGGCCCCCACGGCGTCCCGCCGGCCGAAGCTCGGCGGGCGCTGGGCGACTTGGTGCGCTCGCGGGACCCGCTGCAACGGAACCTGGGCTTCCTGACTGCTCAGGACAGTGAAGCCCATCGGCGCGCCGTCGAGGTGGAAGACGCGCTCCTGGCGTTCCATGCCGTGCAGATGTTGGCCGACGAGGTCGACCGGATGAGGCGGGAGCAGGGGAGAGGCGGGCACGTGTTGGACGAGGCGATGTGGTGAGGCAGCAGCCGACCGCGCACGGGGAGGCTCGGGTACGTTGGACGCGCGCCGGGCATCGGGGCTGCGCGGACCAGGTCGGGCGCTGGTTCAGCCACTCGTGCTGAGAGTAGCGACGCCCTCACGCACTCACGCCCCATAGTCCGCCATCCGCAGCCGGACTTCCTTCCCCGTCTCCGCGCTCTGGAGCAGTGCCTCCATCATCTCCTGCACGATCCAGCCGTGGCGGAGAGGGGCGTCGCAGGGCTTGCCGTCGAGGATGCAGTCGATGAAGTGGGCGGCGATGGCGTCCCAGGCTTCGCCGGGTCTGGGCAGAGCGACGGAGATGTCCTGCGGCGCGCCGTTGACGGTGCGGAAGAGGCGGAGCGGGCTGAGCGTGGCGCCGGCGTCGGTGCCGAAGAGCTCGATCTGAAATTCGCCCGGCTGGTGTGACGCCCAGAAGCTCTCCACCTGGAGACCGAGGCCGTTTTCGAAGCGGATGAAGCCGCCAGCGTAGTCGTCCGAGGCGTACTGCTTGTAGACCGTCTTGTCCGGAACGGAGAAGTCCCAGTATCCCTTGCCGAAGGGACCGAACTTGGCCCCCGCTACGCCGACGACGCTGACGGGCTTCGGCTTGCCGAGGATCCACCACACGGCGTCCAGCACGTGAACGCCCATGTCGCGAAACGCGCCACCGCCCGCCTGAATGAAGCCGAGATTCCACGCGGGGATTCCGCTCCGGCGGACGCTCCGGGCCCGGGCGTAGTACAGCTCGCCGAACTCGCCCTGCTGGGCCAGGTTGCCGAGGTACTGCGCCGGCGCGCCGAAACGCGTGGACAGGGACATCATGTTGACGACGCCCTCGGCCTCCGCAGCCTTGACCAGCTTCGCCGCGGCCTGCTTGGAGTCGGCCAGCGGCTTGGTGATGAGCACGTGCTTCCCCCGCTTGACGGCTTCCAGCGCGACGGGCACGTGCCACTGGTTGGGGGTGCCGATGAAGACGGCATCGATCTCCGGATCCTTGCACATTGCCTTGTAGTCGGTGTAGGTCTTCACCGGCTCGGGCAGGTGCTTCGCGTAGTCGTCCATGCGTTCCTGGACTACGTCGCACAGTGCGCTGACGCGGCCCCGCGCGTTGGCCTGGAGAGCGTCGCCATTCGGTCTCCCGATTCCCATCCCGACGATACAGGCACGAACTTCCTTCATGGTTGGTGCTCCTTAGCTGAGCTGTATTGGGTCAGTTGTCGAGGAGTTCGACGGTCAGAGGGCATATCCTGCGGAGGGACAGTCGCGGGAGCCTCAGGAGGCGTGGCCCGCCTATCACGTCTGGCTCGTGCCGGGCTCGCCGCTACTGTGCCAGCCGCAACGGTAGAAAGGAGGCCAGCCGCTCAAGGCCAACAATGCGATAGCGTAGTTCGGTTCGGGGCAGAGCGAGGAGACGTCACCATGAGAAGTTCCCCTGTATGGCGATGGATGCACGGTCTGATCGTGGCCGTGACGGGCGCAATCGTCCTGTGTCAGGGCAACGCCGTCGTCGCCCAAAACATGCGGCTCACCAAGAAGCTCATCGCCACCGGCTGGGACCATCCCGACACGGCGCATCTACGGGAGAACTTGGCACTGATGGAGCAACGGCCGTTTGATGGGGTGGTGCTCGATGCCATCGGGCGAACAGGCGACGGTACGAACGTCGGCCTGCGCGGCGCCTTCCAGAGCCAGCCGTGGCAGCGCGACTGGTTCCAGAACTGCGTCGACGATTTGAAGGCGTGTCGCTCCCAGCGGCTCAGCAACAACTTCGTCACCGTCGGCGCTAACCCCGGCAATGTGGATTGGTTCGACGATGCGGGGTGGGAGCAGGTAGTCGACCACTGGCGGATCGCGGCGTGGATTGCCAAGGAGGGAGGGGTCAAGGGCATTCTGTTTGACCCCGAGCCATACACTGAGCCCTTTTCTCAGTTCCGCTACGGTGCCCAATCGGAGCGCGACAAACACACCTTCAAGGAGTACCACGCCAAGGCGCGCGCGCGCGGCAGGCAGGTGATGGGCGCGATTGCCGGCGAGTACCCGGAGATCACGCTCTTCTGCTACTTTATGAACATCGTCAACCGAACCGCCACCGGGCACGCCGACCCGAGGCGGATGCTGGCGACCGTGGGCTACGGTCTCTACTCCCCGTTCATCGACGGCTGGCTGGACGTCGCCCCGCCCACCGTCAAGCTGGTGGACGGCTGCGAGAGGGCGTACCGCTACAACAGCGTCACTGAGTATCTGGAGTCCGCGCTGCAGATCAAGGGCGTCTGTCAGGAACTGGTCTCGCCGGAGAACCGCGGCAAGTACCGGGCGCAGGTGCAGGTCAGCTTCGGCATGTACCTCGATGCCTACTGGAACCCGGAGACCTCGCCCTGGCACATCGACGGTCTGGGCGGCCCCCGCGTGGACCGGCTGCGAGCGAACACGAGCACCGCGCTGCGCGTGGCCGACGAGTACGTCTGGGTCTACGGCGAGCAGTTTCGTTGGTGGCCGACGCCCAACGGCCGCGTGAAACCCGAGACGTGGCCGGAGGCGTTGCCGGGATCGGAGGCCGCACTGCGCTTTGCGCGAGACCCCGTGGACTACGCCCGGACCACGCTGGCCCGATTGGAGAAGGAAGAGAAGTTGGTCAACCTGACCCGCAACGGCGACTTCGGCTCGGACAAGGCCCCCACGAACCAAGGACCCGCCGAAGACTGGAAGGAGGGTGGCGCGCCGGCAGGCTGGCACACGTGGCAGACGCAGGATTCGCACGGGACGTTCGCGTGGGACCGCGAGCGTGGACGCGTCGCGAAGGGTGCAGCGCGGGCAGCGGGAGTCAGCAGCGGCTGCTTCATCCAGAGCTGCGAGGTGAAGCCGGGCGAGCGGTACGCGGTCAGAGCGTTCGCCCGCCGGCAGGGCAAGAGCGCGACCTCCATCCGAATTCGCTGGCAGGCTGGCGACGGTAAGTGGATCGCGGAAGCGCGCGAGGTGATGGTGCTCTTCGAGGCCCCCGAAGGCGACGACCCGTGGGAAGCAGCCCTCGGAGTCGCGGAAGTCCCCGAAGGCGTCGGCAAGCTCGTGGTCTTGCTCGGCGTCGCTGACCAGCCGTCAGCAGAGGACGCCGCCTTGTTTGACGATGTTGACTTGTACCGACTGGAGTAGCAGTAGACCTCGGTCCGCCGCAGTCTGTCGACGCTACGGATCCTGCACTTGGCCGCCGTTGCTCAGCTCGCTTGCTGCCTCGCGGCGCAGCAGGTAGGATTACCGACGGTTTCATTCCAGCGTTCACGGAGGTACCCCCAATGGAATACCGACAACTCGGCCGCAGCGGCGTTCGCGTCTCCAAGCTCTGTTTGGGCACCATGAGCTTCGGCGGACGAACAGACGAAGAAAAAGCGAAGCGGATTCTCGCCGTGGGCTTGGAGGGCGGCGTCAGCTTCATCGACTCCGCAGATGTCTACAGCAGGGGCGTGTCGGAGGAGTTCGTCGGCCGGGCGCTTGCTGAGAACGGCCGGCGTGACGACATCGTGCTGGCGACAAAGGGTGTGGCCGGGATGGGGCGCGGCCCGAATGATCGCGGCGCCAGCCGCTACCACCTTACCCGCGCCGTCGAGGCCAGCCTGCGGCGCCTGCAGACCGACCGGATCGACCTGTACTACCTGCACATTACCGACATCGACACACCGTTGGACGAGACGCTTGACACGCTGGACGTGCTCGTCCGCCAGGGCAAGATCCTCTATGTCGGCACCTCGAAGTGGCCGGTTCCGCTAATCATGGAAGCCCTCTGGCTCGCGGACAAGCACGGTTGGCCGAGGATCGTGGCCGAGCAGCCGCCGTACAACCTCACCGATCGGCGCGTCGAGCTGGAGTTGGCGTGGACGTGCCTACGTCACGGCATCGGTCTGTGCCCCTTCGGCCCCTTAGCCGGCGGTGTTCTCAGCGGCGTCTACCGCAAGGACCAGCCCGTGCCCGAAGGACATGCCTTCAAGGAAGTCGGGCAGCGCGACGGGCACCAGCGCTTCACCGAGAAGACCCTCGACCTCGTCGAGAAGCTCGTCCCGCTTGCCGAGGCGATGGGCGTCACGCTTGGCGAGTTCTCCCTCGCGTGGCTGATGCATCAGCCCTGGATCACCTCTCCCATCTGCGGGCCGCGCACAGTCGAGCACATGGAGTCGGCGCTTAGGGCCTGCGACGTTGCGCTGCCGCCCGAGACCCTCGCGAAGGTGAACGAGATCCTCCCACCGGGCGAGAACGTGACCAACTACTGCACGCTCTATGAACGTATGTGCCGGTCGGTGAACAAGCCGGAGAGGCTGGGGCCGTTTTGAAGGCGCGCTCGCGAGCCTACTCCCCCAAACAGATCCCCAACTGACGCGCGCGCTTGAGCCACGGGTGATCTGGTGGCACCACGCGGCGATTGCCGGCGACTTCTTCGAGCGGCACCGGCAGGTACTCCTCGCCACGCAGGGCGACCATGAAGCCGGACTTGCCCTCGGCAACCAGCTCCATGCACTTGGCGCCCAACTGCGTCGCCAGCAAGCGGTCCAACGCGCTGGGGGCGCCGCCTCGTTGAACGTGACCCAGTGACGTCACCCGCACTTCCATTCCGACCGCCTCGTGAACAGCTTCCGCAAGTTGTCGGGCTGCGGCTCCCTCAAACCCGAGCGCCGAGGCAGCGGGGCTGGCGCCGGCACCTCTCTTCTTTGCCGACCTGTCCTTCTTCTCCTCCGGCTTGGGCTCCTCGCGCAGGCGAGCGCCTTCCGCGATGACAATGATGCTGAAGTGGCGCCCTTTGCGGCTGCGCTCCAGGACGGTGTTGGCGAGGCTCTCGAGTCAGTACGGAATCTCGGGGATTAGGATCGCCTCGGCGCCGCCGGCAATGCCTGCGCCCAGCGCGAGCCAGCCGGTGTTGTGTCCCATAGTCTCCACGATCATGACGCGGTTGTGGCTTTCAGCCGTGGTGTGGATTCGGTCGATGGCCTCGGTGGCGATGGTCATCGCCGTGTCGAACCCGAAGGACACGTCCGTTCCCCAGACATCATTGTCGATGGTCTTCGGCAAGGAGGCGATTCTGAGCCCTGCCTTCTGCAGCCGGAGGGCGTTCTTCTGCGTGCCACCACCGCCGAGACAGACCAGGCAGTCGAGGTGATGGGCGTGGTAGTTGGCGACGGCCACCTCTGTCAGGTCGGAAGTGCCCTTGCCGGGCAGACCCATCTTGTGGGGCTTGTCCCGGCCTGTGCCAAGGATTGTGCCGCCGACGGTGAGAAGGTTGGACAGGCTTGATTCGTCCAGCCAGACCGCGCGGTTCTCGACCAGACCGCGGAAGCCGTCCAGGAAGCCGACGACTTCTACCCCGTACTGGTGAATGGCGCTCTTAGCCACTCCCCGGATCGCCGCGTTCAGCGCTTGGCAGTCGCCGCCGCCGGTCAGGATGCCAATTGAGCGGACCTGCGTCCGTCTTGCCATGTCGGGGCGCCTCCGAAGGAGTCAAGTGAATGAGGGTGGAGGACGCGCCCCGCGCGTCTCCCCGCCGAGAGGGAGTGTAACCTATTGGCGCCCCGACGGAACGGGCCGGAGCGGCCCGTCGGAGCCGTCGCCTCGCTGAATGAGGCGAACACGACAGGGGTGCTTCACTCTCCTCTCCGCGGCGGGAGACCGACGCGCCCTCGGCCGCCGTGTCCATCGGCTCCAAGGGCGGCGACCGGGGTGTTGCGGGCCGGTGGGTTGGACCCTATGAGGGCGACTGGCGGTTGGCGACCTCGGTTGCGCCGGCGTGCAAAGGAGCGAGGCACGCGAGGCTCTTCGCGGCGCACTTCTGCACATCCGGACTGTCGTCGTTGAGCCGCAGGTTGAGCGCCTCAGCGGCCACCGTCGGCAGCGTTGACCCGGGACTCCTTGGGACAAGTGCCCCCAAGGCTGTTGCGGCGTTCTTGCGAACGACGGAGCACGGATCTTGCAGCGCCACGATGAGCACTCGAGCGTGCCACTTGGTGCCGGCCTCGGGGATCTCGCCGGCCGCGGACCTCAGCGCCGAAGCGGCGGTTGGGCGAACGAGGGGCTGTGGGTCGCTGAGTGCAGTCGAGAAGCCTTCGGCAACACGCTGCTGGTCGCGTTCCTCGGTCAGCCGGAGAGCCAAGTGCTGTATATACTCGCGAAGGTTAGGAATACACCGAAGCTATTGCACAAGTTCGACGCCTCTGCGTGCACAGCAGTGTGTTGGGTGCTCACCACACGCCCACGGGTGAAGTTCTGCGAACTTCCACTTCGGTG